>Ga0265294_10001771_pt1 | contig 28911 bp, 24 predicted proteins | sample MunlanPumphouse3_FD_192504 | JGI IMG/M metagenome (GOLD analysis project Ga0265294, IMG submission 192504) | Groundwater microbial communities from a municipal landfill in Southern Ontario, Canada - Pumphouse #3 | ecosystem: Environmental > Aquatic > Deep subsurface > Groundwater | place...
TACACAATTTTTGATATGTTCTTCTAATATGTAGTTAGGTCAGCAAAAATAGAAACTAGTCGATATGTCAGATGAAGAGGAAACAATATGTTCGAATTATGTGTTTCTATCTTAAGCAGATTTTGACTCTAACTGTGATTCGAGGTACAAAGACATTCTGAGACGGATATCTTCTTTGTTATTTTTCAAGCTAGCTTGTTGCGTGGGAAAGGTTCAGATGTATGCACCACATTAGGTACAATATAGGTTGTGAATCGGATCGATGGTCGTGAGAATAAGGGACGAATGGCGAGACTGGCCTAACCGCGGAGAAGAGGATCCCGAAAAGATGGGGCAGAAAACCTAAGGATCCGCACATCGACTGAGAGGCGTACCCTAGTTTACTGAGTTAGAATTTTGAAAAAGATTACAATTCCTAATCATGCCGTATATAACGCGATAAAGTGATAAGAGCATTGAAAAATAGGATGCAACTCTATTGACTTAATGATAAATAAAAAGGGAGACAGAAGTCTCCCTAAAAAGATTTAAGGTGATTTTGCAGTTTCTTTGATACACAAAGCTCCGCCTAATAAAATTATCAATGCCGCTATGATTTGAAGGTATAATCCGTACGATATATATTCAGTGCTATTGTTATCTGCCATCCAAGAATACCAAATGGCACATAGAGCAAGTATTATCACGGAAATTATACAAATTACAATTGTAACAACCTTATTATTTTTAATGAAGGAAAGTGCGATCGCAACAATTCCCAAAAGTGCTGACATCAAAGGAAGATATTTTTGATAATCAGTCAGATCTTTTAATTTTTCATCGGTGATGAAATCGAGACCGCTGAAAGAGATAGTTGTTCCAAACATCGTAATTTTCCAGAATGTTAAGAAAAGTGCTATTAACGCAATTGCTCCGCCGATTTTTATCATTATTGAGCCTGTTGAATTTTGTGTTATAGAGAAATTCATGCCGTTCGAACGCAGATTCGAAGCTATAAATATTGTGGTAACAAGAATTCTCAACAATTTTATAAAATTTTGATGGCTAGACGGTGTGAAAAATATGTGGGCCCAGCCGGATTTGAACCGGCGACCACCTGGTTATGAGCCAGGCGCTCTACCTGTCTAAGCTATGAGCCCTTGACCATGGTTAGAATCATAAAAGATAAAAAACTATCGAATGAATTGTAGTGAAATGTAGTAAAAATAAAAAGTATGGCGCCGTCGCACGGGCTCGAACCGTGGACCTTGTGATTAACAGTCACACGCTCTACCAACTGAGCTACGACGGCTTCTGTGAATCAGACGAAAGATTGACAGATATTAAAGCGTTACGTTAGTTTTAAGCTCAATTCGGTATCTCAGACTTCACTTCTTCTATGCGGAAGCTTAATTCATCTAGATATTTTGATAATTCCTTCATGAATTCATCGTATTTGTCCGAGACCATTGCACCTTCCGGCGTGGCGATGATCAATCCCTCTTGTTCCAATAATCTGAGAGAATAACGTACCTTGTGTTTCGGAATGTTTAGGATCTCAGATAGCCGAATTATGCCTATAGGCTGACTAGCCTTAGTGACTTTGAGCATCTTGATGTGACGCTCCATAAGATCCATCTCACCTTTTGCTTGACTGAACATCTTTGCCTCTTCGGGCATGTATGTTGAACAGCGTTTAGAATAAATAATGGTGAGTACAGAACGAGTTTATTGCCATTTAGAAAATTATTAAAGCAAAAGCTGATTCTGTTAAATAATAGTATTTGGTGATGTGGTGGTAGCGGATCAGCGTCCGTACCATTTTTGTTTTCCCCATCTGCCGTAGTTGACCCAGAATCCCTGGGTGAATGAGCCACAACAATCCAGAGCCTTTTGTTCAGCTTCCGGACCTTTGAAACATTTGTAGCAGCTCAGACATTGCCACCTAAGTTCAGGAGCTTTTTCTTTTGCCATTACCTGGTGATTGTCGATACTCTAAATAAACTTTTAGCACGTTTTTTCTCTCCATCGGCTGTCTTTGCCCGAAAATCATTATATAGTTACCAAGATGTTGGACTATGTCCTATGAATAGGATTAAGGTCATCAATGAGCCGTCCGAGTTAGTTCCAATGCTCAGATCGGTTGACACTCCCGTAAAAAGAGACGTTTTGAAAGAGGTGACCTTGGAATGGAAGACTGCTGACGACATCGAGAAAAAATTCGGTCCCGAAGGCAGAGACGCCATTATATTTTTTGAGAAAATGAAACTCGTTGAAACCCGTTGGCTTTCGACGAATGGAAACTACCCCGAAAAATCTTACCACACATACTACACTTCTTTCAATATCAATGCACAGTGGCCGGTGTACGAGATCAGTGATGTTCTCGCAGCAGCCATGATGGGGGAGGAAGAGTACGGTCGCATAGAGGGGAAAATCCTCGAAGAGATTGGAAAGGAGGGGAGATTCTCCGGAGATGTCGCAGAGGCATTAGGTCTGTCTTCTACAATGCTGAAAAGTCTGGTGCGCAGATCTGTGAAAATGGATTATCGCGGACACAGAATCGAACTTATCAGAGAAGAGTAAGATGGCAGATATATGGATAATGCGTATCGGACATCGTCCTCAAAGAGATAAACGCGTAACTACCCATGTGGCCTTGTCGTCCAGAGCATTAGGTGCAAAAGGCATCTACGTGGATACTAAAGACGATGTTCTTGAAGAGAACATAAGAAGCGTTGTTGATAGGTTCGGTGGAGACTACACAATTCATACCGGAGTCAAATGGCAGGATGCCACTAAGGATTTCAATGGAAAAGTAGTTCATTTGACCATGTATGGTCAGAGGATCGATGAGGCGTTACCTAAGATTCCGAAAGATGAGAATATAATGATCATCATTGGAGCTGAGAAAGTTCCACCGGAGGTCTATGAGCGTGCAGATTTCAATGTTTCAGTAGGAAATCAACCACATTCTGAAATCGCAGCTTTAGCAATATTCATGGATCGTTTCACAGAAGGTAAGGCCCTGTATGCGGATCGTGAAGGCGGAAAAATGACAGTCATACCAAACGAGAGAGGGAAGACCGTTGTCAGCAAGAATTCCGAATGATCTTGAATGTATCGATATCCTTTATGACGCGGGCTGTAAGAAGCGCGTTGTTATTCATTGCTGTACTGTAAGGGCTGTCGCTGAAGAGATGTTAAATGGGATTAGGAATGCTAACAAAGACCTAGTCATCGCAGGAGCTTTGCTTCACGATATCGGACGTTCTACCGATCATTCCATAATGCATGCAATGGTCGGTGCAGAGATAGCAGAAAAGTTGGATCTTTCGCCTATGCTTGTAGAAATCATCAGAAAACATACAGGCGCGGGACTAGATGCTCAGGACGTTAGGGAATTGGGTCTTCCACCAGGAGATTACATGCCAAAGACACTCGAGGAGAAGATGGTCGCCCACGCAGACAATCTTGTAAGTGATAACAAGGTTGTTACTCATGATCATTCTGTTGATAAATTGAGATTTAGGGGCGCAGATCGTGGCGCAGATCGTATAGAGGCGCTTCATTGGGAATTATCGAAACTTTATGGAATGGATCTTGATATCATTTCGGACATAATCGGCGAATATCCGAAGTTGAAGGGTGTCACTCTTTGACGGGTTTGTTCACTCTTTCAGGGAAAGCATTTAGAATTATTATGTCCCCAACACTTTGTACCCATCTCATAGGTATGGCTATAGATACATTATCATCGACAAGTGCAGGGTTCGCTGAATTTACAAAAAGGCTTTCAGCTTTCATTTCAGAGACGTTCAAGATGATTTCGTCCACCACGCCGACGAATACACCGTTTGGTGTATAAATCTCGAGACCTTTTAGATTATCGGCTGTTTCAAGCATGGAAGCACATCCGGATTTCAAAGATCCGTCGACTCTAAACTTATTTAACTACATATAATGATATGGTCTTAGAAAGTAGGAAGGGTGAAAACAATGGTAACAGAACTCACAGAAGCCACATTTGATAAATTCATAGAAGAGAACCCCATCGCGATCATCGACTGTTGGGCACCGTGGTGCGGTCCATGCAGAAAAATGGGTCCGATCATGGAAGAGGTTGCGGTCGATCTTGCAGGAAAAGCAGGTGTTGCAAAACTCAATGTTGATAACAACGAAGCGGTCTCAGCAAGATTTAGCATTAGAGCTATCCCCACACTTCTGATATTCAAGAATAAGGTTCTTCTAGAACCTCTCGTAGGACTCAGATCTAAAGCAGAAGTAATAAAATACGTCGAAGATCTTTGAAATGGAAACTGATATATTGATAATAGGTGCCGGTCCGGCCGGCATCCAGGCAGCCATACACGCTTCCAGGAAGAAAGTGAATACAGTACTGGTGGGAAAGCCATCCAACAGTGCTATGATGGAAGCTCACATTGAGAATCTTTTCGGATTGGAAAAGATAGTGAAGGGGGGAGATCTTCTTAACATCGGTGTGGAACAGGTGAAGAGATTCGGCTGTACAGTGATCTTGCAGAACGTGGTCTCAATGGCAATTGATGGAGATACATTTCATATAATCACAGAATCAGGTGAAAAGATATACTCCAAAGCAATTATTTTAGCTACAGGAATAGCAAGGGTGAAATTGGGAGTTCCAGGGGAGAAGGAATTTTTCGGTAAGGGTGTAAGCTATTGTGCATCATGTGATTGTAATTTCTACAAAGGCATGATAGTAGCGATAATAGGGAGTGAATCCGAGGCAGCAATGTCTGCTGAGCTTATGACAAAGTACGCAAAGAAGGTGTATTGGGTTTCTGAAACCATCGATGCGGATAAGGCGTTGGAGACAAAGGCAAGAACTGCCGGCGTAGAGATAATCGAGGCCAAGCTTCTTCAGATCAAAGGCTCGAAGGCTGTAGAGTCTATTATGATCGATGACGGAAAAGAGATCAAAGTGGACGGAGTATTCATAGAGCTCGGAGGAAAATCATCTGGAGACCTTGCTATGGATCTTGATATAACGCCTGATATAGATGATACTATAAAAGTAAACGAGAATTGTGAAACATCTGTAAAAGGTGTATTTGCTTGCGGCGACATAGCTGGAAAGCCTTGGCAGGTTGCAAAGGCCATAGGTCAGGGGGCTGTAGCAGGTTTGTCTGCGGCTGAATATGTTAAGAGTTTGAAATGACAGTTACAGATCTTATCGCAAGCATGCTTAGAGAAGAGGGTGGATTTCAGAAATCCTTCAGAAATATTCTAGATGAAGAGTTAGAATTATCATTAAGCGAATTTTGTCACATCTCTGGTATCTCCCAGAGTACCATGTATAAAATCCTCGAAGAAAAAAGAGAGCCCAATCTGAGGACAGTACGTCAGATAATCAAGGCTCTCAATACATTGTACAGAGTGAATTCAGAAAAATTTGTAGCTGTAATAGCTTCTTCTACATTCATGGAAGCACTTCCTAAGACTATGGAGGTCGAGGGAGTGAAAATCAATATCAAAGAATATGTCATCGCAACTGTGGAAGATGCAATCATAGCAGCTGTTCGTGCAGAGCGCGACGGAGCTTTAGCTATTGTGTGTGCGCCTATCATTGCACCTACTGTGGAAAAGATCATTTCAATTCCCGTTTCACCTGTCATGCCTTTGGGAAGCGTATTGAAAGCATTGGAAGTTGTAAAAGGTCTTGTTTGAGCAAGGTTTTGGTTTTTTATGAAAATAGAGTCGTTCTCAGCGATTAAAAAAATGACAGAGCCGAATAAATTAAAATACCACCTTAACTCATTCTTGTGTATAACACGGAGATGTTATACTGTTTGAATTACAAGTTGTCAGCAACACCCCCATGAATGCAGTACATGACGTGGATGTTGTGGCTGAAACATTTCTTGTCCAGATAGGTTATATTCCCAAAGGATATGATCCGAAGACATCTGCTACCACGGTTAGGGAAAGTGTTCCATACCGTCTTTTCATGGAATATTTCATGGGAAATATGACTAAAGCATGGGCTGTGGAAGAGTTGGCAGCTTTACTTGAAACAACTAAACCCACTATTTACCGTCATATCAACAAGCTTAAGTCGATGGATCTTTTAGAGAGTATAGATGTGGAATTTGATGGTATGGCCAGAAAGGGATATCGTATCAGATATGGGGATCTTATTAAAGCCTGGAGTTTTACAGAGGCCAATGTTAACATGGCCATGGAGAACTATAAGAAAACTGTAGAACACTTCCAATCGTTGATAAAATTGGAGAATGATTGATTTTTGCGGTTGGTCTAATGGTATCTGAGTTCAATCGTCTTATGATAGATGCGGTTAAAACCGGAGAGATCCGCGACCGTGATCAATTACAAAGTTTTAAGATAAAGTTGTGCGGACGGCTCGGTATAGAGAACGTTCCTGCAAATTCTGAGATCCTAGCTGATGTTCAGCCTGAGGATAGGAAATTATTGGAACCGTTTCTTATAAAAAAACCCATGAGAACAGGTAGCGGAGTTGCCGTTGTAGCTGTTATGACATCTCCTTATCCTTGTCCTCATGGAAAATGTGCGTATTGTCCCGGAGGAGTGGATAACGGTTCACCTCAGTCCTATACCGGAAAGGAACCGGCTGCTAGACGTGCGGAGCGGAATGCGTTCGATCCGTTCGATCAGGTTACAGATAGGATACAGCAGCTTACGGCCATAGGTCACAAGACCGACAAAATCGATCTGATCATAATGGGCGGGACATTCACATCAAGGGACAGGGCATATCAAGAATGGTTTGTCCGCCGTTGTTTTGATTCAATGAATGGCAGTGTTTCTGATGACTTGGAGACAGCTCAGATCAAGAATGAGACTGCAGAACACAGGTGCGTCGGCCTTACGGTAGAGACGCGTCCAGACGTCTTCATGAGTGAGCAGATCGAAGCCGCCATGGAACTGGGTGCTACGAGGGTTGAACTAGGTGTTCAGATTCTGGATGACGATATCCTTGCAGGTGTTGAACGTGGACACGGGATTGCTGCAATTCGTGATTCTACCAAAGCATGTAAAGATCACGGATTGAAGATATGCTATCATATTATGCCCGGGCTTCCTGGTTCATCGCCTGAGAAGGATCTCGAATGTTTTAAACGCATATTCGAGGACCCTGATTTCCGTCCTGATATGCTCAAATTCTATCCTACATTGGTGATTGAAGGAACAAAACTGTATGATATGTGGAAGAGAGGCGAATATACTCCGCTGGATGTTGATACTGCAGTGGAGCTTCTTTCTAAGATGAAGGAAATAGTTCCTGAATATGTGAGGATTCAGCGTATTCAGAGGGATATACCAGTTCCTCAGATATCGGCCGGTATTCTGAAAAGCAATATTCGTCAGTTGGTGCAGGATCATATGGCTAACACCGGTAGGGCATGCAGGTGCATCAGATGCAGGGAGGTTGGTCATACCGATACGGTTCTGAAAGAACTCGGATCGATCCAACAGAAGTTACTAGAGTATGAAGCCAGCTCCGGAAAGGAAAGATTCATCTCATTGGAATATGAGGATGCAGTCATTGGATACGTGCGTTTGAGAACGGATTCAACAGATACTGCGACTATTAGAGAATTGAAAGTATTCGGAAAGATTGCGGCCATAGGTGTTGATGGTGAAGATTGGCAGCATAGAGGTTTTGGAAAACAATTGCTGGCCGAAGCCGAGCGTTTTGCTAAACTCGATGGGAAAACGCACATCAGGATAACAAGTGGTGTTGGAGTCAGGAAGTACTATGAAGCCCATGGATATGAACTGAGGGCACCATATATGACAAAGGACCTCAATTGATGATTATCTTGTTATTCTCAACTCTTAGTCTGTCTGTTTCAATGACAAGTCTTCCTTTGTCGTCTATTTTCTGAGATGTATTCATGACGGATCCTTCGGAGGCTACCAGAAGATATTTTATTTTAGCTGTCTCCGTGTCAATTACAAAATCCTTCAGTATTCCGATGTCGCGGCCTGTTACCGTTTCAACTGGTTTCTCAATCAATTCTTTCGTAAACATCTTGCTTTCCACAGTGATCACCCATAAAATGGAATGTTATTCCAGCCAGTCTTGCGTTTTCTGATCTCTCTGCCAATCGATTCGTAGTTTTTGAATGTTTCTTCGTCAACAGATGGTCTTATGATCTGAAGGGCGGCTTTAAAATGCCTGTTTTCAATAAATTCTGCATTGTTATTTTCATGGTATGCTAAAAGTCCAGCTTCTCTGCAGAGTGCTTCTATGTCAGCGCCTACAAATCCATCCGTCTCTTTTGCGATTTCTTCCAGATCTATGTCCTTTATAGGCATGTTCCTAGTATGGACGTTTAGGATGCTCAGACGTGCATTGTAATCTGGTTTTCCGATATGGATCATACGGTCCATTCTTCCTGGTCTTAAAAGTGCAGGGTCGAGCATATCAGGACGGTTTGTGGCTGCCATTATCATAACATGATTAAGAGATTCTATGCCGTCCATGGCCGTAAGTAATTGGGCAACAACCCGTTCCCAGGCTTGGGAGTCTCCGTTTCCGCGTTTAGGTGCAATAGAATCTATCTCGTCAAAGAAAATAATGCACGGAGACATCTGTTTGGCTTTTTTGAATATCTTTCTGATGGCCTGTTCTGATTCTCCCATCCATTTACTGGCTATTTCAGGACCGCTTATCGATATGAAATTAGCTCCTGATTCGTTAGCTACGGCTTTGGCTATAAGGGTCTTTCCGGTACCAGGGGGTCCATAAAGCAATATTGCATTTCCTGGTTTTATACCAAGTTTTTCAAAAGCTTTATGATCTTCTGTCGGGACGAACACCTCAGTGATCTCTTTTTTAATATCATCTAATCCGCCTATATCATTCCATGTCACTTTAGGTATTTCAACGAATACTTCTTTCATTCCGCTTGGTTCTATATCAGATAATGCGTTGGTAAAATCTTCCATCGATACTTTCATGGCCTCAAGTGCGGTTTGCGGAATAGGTCTGTCGAGATCAAGTTGCGGAATATATCTGCTCAGGCATTTCATGACTGATTCTCTGGCTAATGATGCGAGGTCTGCGCCTACGAATCCCTGGGTGAGTCTTGATAGTTTCTCAATGTCAACATCTTCGGCAAGAGGCATGTCCCGAGTGTGAACTTCTAATATGTCTTTACGTCCTGATATTCCAGGAACGCCTATTTCTATCTCTCTGTCAAATCTTCCGGGCCTTCTTAGTGCAGGGTCTACAGCATCTTCTCTATTGGTGGCACCAATAACAATGACATTACCTCTTCCGCCCATTCCATCCATGAGTGTCAGGAGTTGGGCGACAACGCGTCTTTCTACTTCTCCGTAGACTGTATCGCGACTGGGTGCTATCGAGTCTATTTCATCAAGGAAAATGACGCTCGGAGCATTGTCCTGAGCATTCTTGAATATTTCTCTGAGTCTTTCTTCGCTTTGACCGTAATAGCGACCCATGATTTCAGGTCCGCGGACGGTGAATATAGATGCACCCGACTCATTTGCTACTGCCTCTGCTAGAAGTGTCTTTCCGGTACCAGGTGGTCCGTATAACAGAACACCTCTGGGTGCGGAGATACCCATACGATCGAACAGTTCTGGATGTTTAAGAGGTAGTTCGATCATTTCTCTGATTCTTTTCAATTCTTCGTCAAGACCACCGATATCATCGTATGTGGTTTGACCAGTGTATTTTTCTGTTTCGGCATGTGCGGGTTCTTCTTTGAGGATTATTTCCGTATCTATTCCAACAGTGACTGGTCCAGTTGGAATGGTAGATATTACTGAAAATGTAGAACGATTCCCCATCAGTGCGATGTTAGGTATGATAATATCTATGTCTTTGATGAGAGGACGTCCCATCAATCCGTTGCGAAATACATTTTCTATCCCTTCTTCGAATTTGATGATCTTTCCATCTGGAATATTCGGTGCCAATGTTATTTTTTCGGCTCGGACAGGTAGACATTTACGGATCTTTACAGTTTCATCGATGCTTACGCCTGCACTTGTTCTCGTAAGTCCGTCAATACGTATGATTTTGGAATTTTCGTCTTCGAGGTCGCCTTTGAAGACTTTTGCTACGACAGATTTTTTTCCGATGATCTCAACTACATCGCCTAGGTCTATACCTAGTGTTGAACGGGATGCAGAATCCATCCTTGCTCTGCCGTAACCTGCCTCAGATTGCCGTTTTGCCATGGCAACTTTGAGTTCTAAGAATTTTTCCACAAAACAAAGATGAAATCAAGGCTATTTGATACATTCTGACCGATGGGATTATCAATGACTTCTGTATAACTGTGTTTCAGAAGGCTTGTATCTCTCGTTCTTAATGGAGAACCGTGGGAGGTATTATATACAAAGAATGGTTCCTGCGCAAATACAAGCTTTAAGATATCCAAGGGCCTGTAGCTCAGCTAGGTAGAGCATCTGACTTTTAATCAGGTGGTCAAGGGTTCGAATCCCTTCAGGCCCGCTGATTGTCTTCATGAGCGATCGACGGCGGATCAAGTATGAGGAATGGAATGACGACAAGCGTATTTCTTAAATATATTTCCCGCTGACCGGGAGCGGGCTACTAGCAGGTGAATCATTTGGTATCAGACAACATCTCGTTCAATGTACTCAAGCATGTATTAGTGCCTGAGCACCACCTCTTGACGGAAGAAGAGGCGGACACAATTCTCAAGCAAATGGGAATGACGCGCGACCAGCTTCCAAAAATCAGAAACACTGACGCGGGCATCAAGGTGCTCGAGAGCATATACGGACCTATCGCGGAGGGACGTATTGTTAAAATTGTCAGAAAAAGCGAAACAGCACAGGAGTTCGTAGCCTATAGGCTCGTAACTAAAGGGTGATTTTTTTGAGGGACTTAGTTAAATTATATTTCGCCGATAGGAGCATTGTGAATCACCATATCTCATCGTTCGATGACTTTTTGGCGACCGCATCCAACCCTAACAGCAGAATGCAAAGGATTGTTGATGACATTAGAGTTCCGACAGATGACGCGGAGCACGGCGTTATTAAGCTGGACCCTGAAAGGACCGGTGGAAGGAATATTGAAATTCACATCGGCAGAAAGAGAGATGAGGTTGGAAATATAGACCCTCAGGCAAAGTCTACTGTAAGGATAGACGAGCCAAAAGTAATGGAAGCCAACGGATACAGTCATGAGCTTGCTCCGATGGAAGCCAGACTTAGAAATTTAAACTACCTTTCACCTGTATTTGTACATTTTGATGTATTTGAGGATGGAGTTGAGAAAGAGATTCCCGAGGGTGAGAAATGGGTTCACGTGGGAGACCTTCCGATGATGGTCAAATCAAGAGGATGCAATCTCAATAAGAATGTTCTCGAAGAGCATCTTGATCACAAACTCTCCATGGAAGAATACAATCAAGAACTTGTAAAACAGAAAGAAGACCCCAGAGAACCCGGAGGATATTTTATTATCGGCGGAACTGAAAGGGCTCTTATAACACTTGAAGACCTTGCCCCTAACAGAGTAATGGTCGAATACAACGAGAAATATGGTGCGGCGGTAGAAATCGCAAAGGTGTTCTCTCAGAAAGATGGATATCGTGCACTTACACTCGTTGAAAAGAAGAAAGACGGAATGGTAATGGTCTCTGTCCCAGTTGCTTCTGGCTCTATCCCGCTAATCGCATTGATGAAAGCATTGGGAATGGAATCAGATGCTGAGATATATGACACAATAGTGTCTGATGAGGCAATGGCGAACATCGTCTATGCTAACATCGAGATGTCTCTAGACAAGAAGAATTTCCCTCCTAACGGTTATCATACCAAAGAGGATGCAATTCTCTTTCTCGAGAGGAACTTTGCAGCAGGTCAGGCAAAAGAGTATAGGACAAAGAAGGTCGAGAGTATTCTGGATCGTTCACTCTTGCCTCATCTCGGAGATACCGAGGCAGACCGTATGAAAAAGGCGATTTTCCTTGGACGTATAGCACGTTCGGTCCTTGAACTTTCACTCAAGAAAAGGAAAGAGGATGATAAGGATCATTACGCCAACAAAAGATTAAAACTCTCAGGCGACCTCATGGAAGATCTTTTCAGAACAAGTTTCAGCAGTCTTATGAAGGATCTGAAGTATCAGCTCGAGAGGAACTGGGGAAGAAAGAAAACAGAATTCAACATTTCGTCTTCTATCAGACCTGATTTACTTACACACAAATTATTGCACGCTCTGGCAACAGGAAACTGGGTCGGAGGACGCGCAGGAGTATCGCAGCTTCTTGACAGGACATCAAATATGTCTGCAATGTCGCACTTAAGAAGAATAACATCATCCCTGACAAGAAGTCAGCCTCATTTCGAAGCTCGTGATCTGCATCCCACACAGTGGGGAAGACTTTGTCCGTCCGAGACTCCAGAAGGTCAGAATTGCGGTCTGGTTAAAAATGCCGCATTGATTATTGATGTATCAGAGGGATTCCCCGAGGGAGATATCAAATGGATGCTCAAAGAGCTTGGATTGGGATCCGTTAAAGAAGAAGGCACCCGTGTATACGTGAACGGAGATCTTGTAGGAACTTACAAAGACGCAGCAAAGCTCGTTTCTGAAATCAGGGACCGCAGGAGATATGGTCTCATTTCTGGATGTATCAACATCCGTAATGATGAAGAGATGAAAGAAGTCATCATCAACTGTGATGAAGGTCGTCTCAGACGTCCACTTATGGTTTTGAAAGATGGAAAGACGATGATAACGAGGAAGCACATCGAGGGAATCCGCGAAGGCAGGGTCTCATGGAACGATTTGTTCCGCGAGGGAATCGTTGAATGGATCGATGCAGAAGAGGAAGAGGATGCACTCGTTCTCGTAGATGCATATGATACACCCAAGAGATGTGAGCATTGTGGTCATGCACTTTCAGTGACAGATGCAGATTGGATGAATCCTGGAAAGGAGGAGGACGTTGTCCTCAAGTGTAAATGGTGTGGCGAGGACATGACTGTGCCCTCAAAGATCACCCGGGAATACACTCACATGGAGATCGATCCAATGGTCATCTTAGGAGTTGCAGCCGGTATTGTTCCATATCCTGAACATAATTCAGCACCCCGTGTAACAATGGGAGCTGGAATGGCAAAACAGGCATTGGGAATACCTGCCGCAAATTACCGTATTAGGCCTGACACCAGAGGACATATTATGCATTATCCGCAAGTCCCAATGGTACAGACCCAGACAATGGAATTCATGGGATACAATCATAGGCCTGCAGGACAGAATTTCTGTATCGCAGTTCTTTCTTACCATGGATATAACATCGAAGATGCCCTTGTAATGAACAAGAGCTCGGTCGAGAGAGGACTCGGAAGATCTACATTCTTGAGATCATACCGTTCAGAAGAACGTCGTTATCCCGGAGGACAGGAAGATCATTTTGAGATACCATCTCCGGATATAATGGGCGCTCGTGCAGATCTTGCATATGCATCACTCGGTGAAGATGGTCTGATCTCCCCTGAGTCCGCAGTTACCGGTTCAGATGTTCTCGTTGGAAAGACGTCACCTCCCAGGTTCCTCGAAGAGGAAACAGATTTCCTGACTCCTCAGAAGAGAAGGGAAACATCAGTTACTGTAAGGCCCGGAGAGAAAGGATACGTGGATTCAGTGATGGTTACTGAATCTGAGAACGGGTCCAGACTTGTGCGTGTGAAAGTGAGAGATGAGAGAATACCCGAGCTCGGCGATAAATTCTGTTCTAGATTTGGTCAGAAAGGAGTCGTAGGAAGACTGGTAGATCAGTGCGACATGCCCTTCACAGCAGAAGGAGTCACACCCGACCTCGTTGTTAACCCTCATGGTATCCCATCTCGTATGACCATCGGTCACGTTCTTGAAATGATAGCCGGTAAGGTCGGTTCAATGGAAGGTCGTATCATTGATGGTACAGCCTTCTCAGGAGAGAACGAGGAATCCATTCGTGACGGATTGGTCAGGAACGGATTCAGCAACAATGGTAAAGAGGTCATGTACGATGGAAGGACCGGACGCATGATCCAGACAGAGGTCTATACCGGAGTTATCTTCTACGAGAAACTGCACCACATGGTCAGCGGTAAGATGCATGTTCGTTCAAGAGGACCTGTCCAGATCCTTACAAGACAGCCAACCGAGGGACGTTCCAGACAGGGAGGTCTAAGATTCGGTGAGATGGAACGTGATTGTTTGATCGGTCACGGTGCAGCAATGGTCATCAAAGATCGTTTGCTCGATGAGTCCGATGGAACTCAGCAGTATATCTGTGGAAATCCACGTTGTGGACACATAGCCATCATGGATAGGCACGGTTCGTTGTATTGCCCGGTTTGTAAGAACAACGCAAGCATCTATCTTGTTCAGACATCATACGCTTTCAAACTGCTTATGGATGAATTATTGTCTCTTGGTGTTGCTATGAGACTCCAGTTGGAGGACTTAACATGATGAGAGGAATTACGAAGAAGATCGGATCGATTAAATTCTCCTGCGTTTCGCCGGAGGAGATCAGAAAGATGTCAGCTACCAAGATCATTACGGCTGATACCTATGACGATGAAGGATATCCTATCGAAATGGGTTTGATGGACCCACATATGGGAGTCATCGAACCAGGACTCCGCTGTAAGACCTGTGGATGTAAGGTCGATGAATGTCCCGGACATTTCGGACATATAGACCTCGCTATGCCGGTCATTCATGTAGGATTCATCAAAGACATCAAAATGATGTTGGAGAGTACTTGTCGCAGTTGTGGAAGGCTCATGCTTACTGCGGATCAAATCGCAGTCCGTATGAATGATATGGATGAGATGAAAGAGCTCGGAGGAGGAACCATTGATGTCAAGAATTTCTCCAAAGACACTGCAAAGGATGCATCCACTAAAGGTGTATGTCCTTATTGCGGTGCAGAGCAGATCAAGATCAAATTGGATAAGCCTACCACATTCAGGGAAGTCGATGATAATCATAAACTCACTCCTAAGGAAGTTCGTGAGAGACTCGAGCGTATCACAGACGATGATCTTAAGACATTGGGAATGGACCCTGCAACATGCAGACCCGAATGGATGGTCCTCACAGCTCTAGCAGTTCCGCCAGTTACAGTAAGGCCTTCGATCACTCTCGATTCCGGAGACAGAAGCGAAGATGATCTGACCCATAAACTTGTGGATGTTCTCAGGATCAACCAGAGGCTAAGAGAGAATCGTGATGCAGGAGCACCGCAGTTGATCGTCGAGGATCTTTGGGAACTATTGCAATATCATGTAACAACGTATTTCGATAATCAGACATCTGGTATCCCGCCTGCAAGGCACAGATCCGGGCGTCCTCTGAAGACACTTGCACAGAGGCTCAAGGGTAAAGAGGGACGTTTCAGATCCAATTTATCCGGAAAGCGTGTTAATTTCTCTGCACGTACAGTTATATCGCCAGATCCATTGTTATCTATCAACGATGTCGGAGTACCTATCGCAGCAGCAAGGGAATTGACAGTGCCAGTGCATGTTCATGAGCATAACATCGAGAAGATCAAGGAAATGGTTGCACGCGGGCCGGAATCGAAGGAAGGCGAACCATATCTTCCTGGAGTCAACTACGTCATTCGTTCCGATGGAAGAAGGATTAGGGTCACAGCGCGCAATGCAGAAGAGGTCGCAGAGAATCTCGAACTCGATTATACCGTGGAGAGACAACTTGTAGACGGAGATGTCGTTCTATTCAACAGACAGCCTTCGCTTCATAGAATGTCAATGATGGCACATCGCGTAAAAATCATGGAAGGACGTACATTCAGGTTCAACTTATGTGATTGTCCACCATACAATGCAGATTTCGATGGTGATGAGATGAACTTACACGTTCTTCAGTCTGATGAAGCACGTGCCGAGGCTCGCATACTCATGCAGGTTCAGGAGAACATCCTTTCACCAAGGTATGGAGGACCTATCATCGGTGCGATCCACGATCATATCACCGGAGCATATTTCCTTACCCACAACAATCCTCATTTCGATAGATTCGAGGCAATGAATATTCTTTCTAAATTACCAGACATAGAGATACCTGAACCATTCAAAGATGAGAAAGGAGAGGAGTACTGGACCGGAAGACAATTGTTCTCCATCGTGCTCCCCGGAGATTTCCGCACAACATTCAAGGCAAACATTTGTCAGAACTGTAATGTTTGTAAGAAAGAGAACTGTGAATTCGATTCGTATGTCAAGATCCGCGAGGGGCAGCTCCTTTGTGGAACCATCGATGTTAAAGGAATCGGAAACAGCAAAGGAAAGATCCTTGACCGTATTGCCCGTGATTACGGATCAGATCGTGCATGTCAGTTCCTCAATCAGGTCACAAGACTCGCATTGGGAGCACTTATGAATCACGGATTCAGCACCGGTATCGGTGATGAGGATATTCCAGAAGAGGCACAACTTCAGATAGCCAACTTCAACCAGGAATGTATCAATAAAGTGTCACAGCTCGTTGAGTCATTCCAAGATGGAACACTTGATCAGATGCCTGGACGTTCACTCAGAGAAACACTCGAAGTGGAGGTCATGAAGGTTTTGGGGCAGGCTCGTGATGAAGCAGGACGTGTTGCAGGAAAGCACCTAGGTATGTCCAATCCAGCAGTTATTATGGCAAAGGCCGGAGCTCGTGGTTCTATGCTCAACTTGTCTCAGATGGCTGGTTGTGTCGGACAGCAGGCAGTTCGTGGTGAGAGATTGTCCAGAGGATACTGGAACAGAACGCTTCCTCATTTCCACAAAGGAGATCTCGGGGCATATGCCAGAGGATTCTGCTCGAATTCATACAAATCAGGATTGACCCCGACCGAATTCTTCTTCCATGCAATGGGAGGAAGGGAAGGTCTAGTCGATACTGCAGTCAGGACATCAAGATCAGGATACATGCAGAGAAGACTCGTTTCAGCTCTTGAGGATCTCAAACTTACTTCTGATGGTACTGTCAGGAATACTATCGGAACTGTTATTCAGTTCAAGTACGGAGAGGATGGAGTGGATCCATCAAGGACCGTTAGAGGAAAAGCAATAGACCTCGACGATCTGTTCGCAGAAATATTCGGAGACGAAGCAGATCACATGCTCAAGATCGATGACCATGATGTGGGAGACGATTATGGAGCACGCGAGAAGGACGAGATGGAATACACCGAGGAAGATGGTGGAGAGGGCGAAGCAGGAGAATTCGAAGACCTCGATACTGACTTTGAGAGCGGAGGTGAGTGATAATGGCTAAGAAAGATACTCTGAAAGCGTTGATCAGCAGAGATATAAGTGCGGAAGTTGCAGAACTTCTGTTAACCAAATTCAATACCTTGAGTGCCATCAGTGCATCAGGTTCGGAGGAATTGGTCGAGATAGGGCTTTCTGAAGAGGAAGCCGAATCGATCCTCACCAAAGTGGGAAAGCATGTTGCCCGCAAGACAACAGCGACAAAGGCGAAGAAGGCGGTTGAAGAAGTAAAAGTGGAGCCAATGGAAGAGATATTCCACGAGCACGTTCTGTCTCCTACGGAAGCCAAATTGAAAGAGATGGCAGAAAAACTCAACAAGCCTCTTTCTCTGAAGATTATTTGCGATATCTCCACTGCTATCGAGAATGCGGATCTCAGCGATGAGATCTGCGAGAAACTCATAGTTGTAGCCAACAGGATGTATACAGCACATCTGATGGACCAGAACGAGTCTGCAGGAGTAATGGCAGCGCATTCTTTAGGAGAGCCAGGTACACAGATGAACATGCGTACCTTCCACTATGCTGGAGTTGCAAACATCAATGTTACTCAGGGTCTTCCTAGACTTATCGAGATAGTTGATGCAAGACGTGTACCTAGTACTCCTTCGATGGAGATTCCGCTTATCGGAATTGCCGCTGAGGATGAGAGTGTTGCACGTCACGTAGCATCTGAAATCGAAGTGACATCTTTGTTGGATTTAGCTGCTGTTGAGACAGACATCACCAACATGAGATTGATCGTCATTCCGGATGTACGTAAGATGGAGGTCCGTGGCATAACACTCGAGGATATCGTGGAAAAGCTGAATAAAGTGAAAGCTGTCCGCGGCATGGTCGAGATTCAGGGATTCGACATCATGATAACATCTGATGAGGCATCATTCAAAAAACTTCAGTCGATGTATGACGCAATCAAGAATGCCAAGATCAAAGGAATCGATGGTATTGTAAGGGCCGTTCTCAGCAAGACAGAAGGAAGTTGGAAGATCATCACCGAAGGCAGCAATTTGAAAGAAGTACTGAAGATTGATGGTGTTAACGCCGATCGTGTCATGACCAATAGTATCTTGGAAGTTGCAGACGTTTTGGGAATCGAGGCCGCAAGGAATTCGGTCATCCACGAAGCGATGGGAACTCTGGGAGAAGCAGGTCTTGACGTAGATATCAGACACATCATGCTTGTGGCCGATCTTATGACCAATGATGGTTATGTGAAGGCCATTGGAAGACACGGTGTATCGGGAAAGAAGTCATCCGTTCTCGCGAGAGCGGCTTTCGAGATCACCGCGGCGCATTTGTTACATGCCGCAATGGTAGGAGAGGTGGATCACCTCGAAGGAGTAACAGAGAACATTATAGTAGGTCAGCCGGTGACATTAGGAACTGGTGCAGTAAACCTTATCTACACACCCAAGAAAAAGGGGGAAGATGAATGAGCGAAGAAAAAGTTGATATAAGCAGAGCATTGAAAGCCGCAATTACTACCGGTAGGGTAGAGTTCGGCGTAGAACAGACAGAAAAAGCGATCAAAACAGGAAAAGCTAAAATGATCATCCTGTCGAGGAACTGTCCCAGTCAAGTACTGGCAGGCTCCATCGATGTGAAGGTTCATGTCTTTGAGGGTAACAACATGGAGTTGGGTGCTCTTTGCGGTAAACCATTCTCGGTGTCTGCGCTTGCAGTCATTGACAAAGGTACCTCTAACATCTTAACGTTGTGAGGAACATGTCAGCGGATATCGTACTTACCGAGGACACACTCAGGTATATCTCACTGTTCGAGGCCATTACAAGGACTAATGCCATAGATTGTATGGATGCAGATGATAAACTTGTGTTTGTGGTCGAAAAAGGACAAGGAAATATAGCAGTTGGAAAGAAAGGGGAACATGTCATAAAGCTCAAGGAAAAGACCGGAAAGAATATTCAGGTCGTTGAGTATTCAGATGATCCCGAACAGTTCGTAAAGAATGTTTTCCACATCTACAATCCTCAGAAGGTCGTTATCGAACAACGCGGAAACATTACGCACGCAACTATTACAGTGGACCCCAAGCTCAAGGGACGTGCGATTGGCAAAGCCGGAAAGAATCTACGTATCGCCAGGGATATCGTGAACAGACATCACGAAATCCAGAGCTTAAGCGTGGATTAAGGCTTCCCCTAATGTCGGCGCTTAGGCGTCGGTGTGGTCGAAACAGATTTCAAACCATTTATCAATTTTAAATTTATATTAGACCCAGACGTTTAATTAAGAGGTGTTCTTTCGACTTCTAATCTGTCGACTGTGGAGTATTCTTCTACGATATAACATTTGAACGGAAGGTTCTCTGCGAGTTCTTCAAGAACCCAAGATGCCACTTCCATACGTTTATTCCTAGAGTCTATGAATATAAGTTCATCAGGAACTTCGTATTTTTTGTTGAGTAGTTCTCTTACGGCTTCAAGATCATCTGAATAGATGATGCCTTTCAGAATGGTTCCATCTTTAGTAATAACGTCATATGGTTTTGCGATGTGTTCTGCACGACGGATAAGTCTGTTTCTAAGTTGAACGCCATCTTTGAATATCGAGGAACAAAAATGAATAGGGGCCTTCTTGTGTTTTTTCATAAGACTTATGGCAACTTCTTCTGATCCTAAGATAGAAGAGGACAAGTCATCTTTTAGATTGTAATTGTGTTCTTCCATCATTTCCCAATTACTTTCAGAGAATTCGAGTTCATTCAGGTTGATGAATTTTACTCCCACAGATGTGGCGTAATCAATAAGGGCTTCCAATTCTTTTTCATGACCGGGTATTGCAGGTACCTCTATGCCTACATCGATGTCTATCGTATCGATTATCTTCTTGAGATCAGTAGTATTCATTTTACACCACTGGGACATAGGAGGATGGAATCTTATTTCGTCTAATCCTGCCACCTGTAGTGCGCCAGTCATCTCGGCATCGATCATAGATGTGTATAGATGAATGTGATGTTCTTTTCCGAAACGGTTTTTCAAGAGTTTGATGCATCTGATCGTACGATCCATTGTTGTAAGAGGGTCTCCTCCTGTGATTCCTGTGCCTGCTGCATCCATTGATTCCGCTTCTTCGATGATCTCTTCTGGTGTGGTCACTTTGCGTTCATTGGCATACACAACATCCTTTCCTTTCTTTTCGGCGGAAACAGGACAGTAGAAACAACCAGTGTTGCATTTACCGGTGACCAGTAAGACCATTTTGGATCCCTGAATACAATATTTGCAGCCTTCAGCTAATTCGCCGTTCGACGCGGAACCGTATTCGTATCTTTTGAAGCTCATCTGTGAGGTTATTGGTGCGATGTTTTAATAAACATTGGGGGACTAGATACTTGTGTGAGCATATGAGGAAAGACACCCGTTTGATCCTTGCATTGGATGAGACCGACAGGAAAAAGGCCTTGGACATCGTAGATAAGGTATCGAACTATATCGATGCAGTGAAAATAAATTGGCCATTGGTATTATCCGCTGGGCCCGAGATGATCACAGAACTTTCTAAACGTACTGATATAGTCTGTGATTTCAAGGTAGCAGACATACCGAACACTGTTCACCTTATTGTTGAGAATGCAATATCCAGAGGAGCATCCGCTGTTATTGTTCATGCATTCACAGGGGAAGATTCACTTACTGAAGCTGTTAATACGGCCGGTAAAGATGCAGAGATCTACGCGGTTACGGAGATGAGTCACCCGGGTGGAAAGATGTTCACAGCATTACATGCAGAAGAGATGGCAAGAATGGGTGTAAAATGCGGAGTTGCAGGCTTTATAGCTCCTGCAACACGTCCGGAAAGAGTAAAGGCCATACGTGAGATCATTGGTAATAGAAAGATCATGTCTCCAGGCATAGGTGCACAAGGCGGTTCAGCATCAGCAGCAATATCCGCTGGCGCGGATTATGTTATTGTTGGAAGGTCCATATACAAATCGGAAGACCCAGAAGCAACGGCAAAGAATATCTGTGAGGAAATAAGGGCCATTTTGTGAGTTTGCCTAATAATATATAATTATAATAGCGCGCTATTCTATAAATCTATAAATACGCATTCAAGCATGAACCCGTACTCTATATGGAGATTTAGAATGCGCAAATTTGCAATCAAGTCAGCCAACCCCGAAGGAGATGGGGAAACCCGTTCATCAGTAGATGACGGAAAAGGATGGTTTAGAAGACAATGGCGCTTGATATCACTGTTGGTAATCATAATTGCGGCATTTGTCGTAAGGTTTGTATTTGCTTTCGGTGTCTCCGCAGGTGACAATTTTGCATTGTCCGGCGGGTCAGGTGCTGCAAGTCATGTTCACGTTATCGAGAGCTTGATCTCAGGTTCTTTCTCGTTCACAGACTCAGCTCTTAACTATCCGTACGGAGCAACAAATGTTTACCCGCCACTGATGGATTTCATCTTGGCAGGAGTCGCAGGACTTGTTTCATTATTCGGTGTTTCCACTTCAACTGCAGCGTCAGGTGTACTAGCGTTCTCAACACCGATCTTCGCAGCACTCACATGCTATCCGGTATATCTTGTCGGAAAGAAGATGTTCAATGATGAAAATATCGGTATCCTGTCAGCGCTCTTATACGCATTCTTTGCGCTCCTGATTATGACAACTGTATTCTCGAACGGAACCGAGTATGCATTCATTGCATTCGTGTTCGTATTCATGATATACTTCCTGCTTAAAGCACTGGAAGCATGTGATGATTCTCGGTTCACAGGTTTGAATGCAGTTGTAAAAGACAGATCAATTCTGAAAAACACGCTCATCACGGGAATACTCTTTGTAGTGATAGCACTGTCATGGAATCAGTTCAGGGTCATTCTCCTAATGCTGGTTTTCTTCATGGTAGCCCAGGCACTTATCGATCGTTTCAGATCCAAAGAGGTCTCCCTCACTGTTGGAATGTATTCCGTTGTAATTTTAATGGGCATTGTAATTTCTGCTCCATATTACATCGGTGCAGGACTTTGGACAGAGATCTTTTCGGGACCATTCATAATTGGAATTTTAGCTGTAGCATTGGCAGTATTGTTTGCCAAGACAGCGTCTAAACCATGGGTATTGATGATTCCGGTTATCGTAGCGATTGTTATCGCATTCTTTGCGATATTGTTCTTCGGAGCCCACGATCTCTTCTCTGCAATAATTTACGGAAACAGCATTTATGAAGGGTCGCTTATGAAAGCGATCATTTCATCCACACATACAACAGTTTCGGAAATGGCGCATTATTATGGATGGGTCACAGCATGGCTTCCCTTAATTTTGTTCCTATACATGATCTACAACTATCGTAAGAACATGGATTCTAGAAAATATACATTCATAATGTGGTGGACCCTTGCAATGTTCTGCATTGGTTGGTATAATACAGGTTATGCAGTTATCGCAGGGCCTGTGTTTGCAGTCGCATCTGCAGTGGTGATCATAAAGACAATAAGAGCAGTGGACCTCAAATCCTATTTGTCCAATTGTAAAGGAAATGGATTGAAAGCAGGATTCAGGAAGGCACTTAAGCCGATTCCATTGGCAGCTGTGATTATCATCGTAGCGTTAATAATCATACCAAATTTCACATACGGTGTAGAAGCAGGGGTTTCTACAAATACAGCCAAAGATAATGGATACTTTACTGGAGATTATACAATCTCAACGACTGATGTAAGTTCGGTCAATAAACTTTGGGAAAGCTATAGCGATATGGAGAAAACCGGTGCACTTGTAACGTATTTCGGATACTCCAACGATGCAGTGTATAAAGGCGGATTCGATTCTGTTACGGATACTCTTGGTGGCGGTGCTTCGGCTGCAGCCAATGTCTTATTGTCAAGTAGCAGTGCATCTGCGACAGCAGTGTTAGCGATTCGCATTATGATGGCTGGTGGAATCAGTAATTTCTCATCGGAGATCACGGCCGCAGGACTCGATTACACAACTATAGCAGGATATATCAACAACCCATCTACAGCCGTCAAAGAGGTTCTTTCGGATTCTAAAACATATTCCGGCATAGATGCGGATGTAACAGAAGAGAATGCAGTATATCTGGTCTTGACGAACTATATCACGACTGAACTCTCAGAGCCTCAGATAGATGATTTCTATGACAAGGTTTGTGGTGAAGCAGGAGATAGGATAACATACGTTTCAGTTAATGGAAGCATGCTTCCTCTGTATTACCAGGATGGATCATATTTCTCGACCATAGCGTATTTTGGAGATTATATTCTCAACTCATACTCTGCAGCTACTCAGTTCTACTCATACAACACCTCTACAGGTTATGCGGAGTACACTGATGCGATGTATGAGACCTTCCTCTGGAAGTCAATCATAGGAATTACAGAGACAGATGCAGGATACAGCTCAACAGTTTCATTCTTGAGTGCACTTTCACTCAGCGACGGAACACTAAAAGCAGTGCCTGGATACGGCTTAAGCAATTATTCAGTTGCTTATTGGCATGTATCGTATAATGCAAACAAGGATGCAACACTCTCATCTTCGGGATGGGAAGACATGGATGCATACGAGGCTATCGCATTACAGAATTCACAGGGCGGTTTAATCAACTATCTTTCTGGAGTCGTAATGCTTGAGTATAACACAGACTCAACAACAACATATTCTGGTGTTGTTGACTATACAACAGGCAGTGGAGCATCCGCGGCAGCTGGAATACAAGTTGCGGTCTATGTCGATACAGACTATGATTCTAGTGGTGTGACCAACTACGTTCTTCGTAATGTTACATACACCAAGGAAGATGGATCATACTCGATTTCTGTGCCCAATGACGGAACAGCATACCGCGTGGTGTTCTCATCCGGTGCAACAGGTACGCAATCTGGAAGTATTATTGCAACATACACAGATACGTCATCAATTCCAACAACGATGACTATCGCGGCAACCAGTCTCAGCGGGACTGTTGTTGTGGGCGACGATGCGTATACAGAGGATACATACGTAGTGATAACAGGAAAATCGTCAGGATATACGACGCAGGTTGAAACTATAAATGGAGTGTTCAGTTTCACCAATATAGTTCCTGATGTATACACAGCAACTGTATATTCTACCAATGGAACAACAATCAATACAGCGACTTTGACAGCATGCGTAGGAACGAATTCTGGAGCAAAGATCTCCACAACATCTGGTACAATAACGGTTACTGTTACAGATGAGTATGGAGAATCAGTAACATCAGGTACTGTCATTGCTACCAACTCTTCTACAGGTGCTACATTCAGTGCTACAATATCAGATGGAACAGCAACTATCAGTGTAATTCCAGCAACATATAGCATTTCGGCATCTGGTGGAAAAGTTTCAGTATCTTCAACATCAGTCACAGTGACAAGCGGCGGAACAAAAACAGCTACTCTGTCTGTTTATGATTCTAAAATCATTACAGTATCTGGAGCTCCTTCGGGAAGTTTGATAACGCTGATGTCCTTTGGATACACAATCTCATCTGCCACATCCACATCCTTTGCAGTACCTGCAAGTGGAGGATATGATGGTGAGACATATACAGCATACGCAGTAAGCGGAAGCACAGTGTACTACGGTGTATCAACAGGTGCGAGCATATCGATGATAAGTTCGACTGGATATACAGTATCAGGGATCTTGAAGAACAGTAGCGGAGCGGTAACAGCTGGTACAGTGTCATTCATTACATCTACTGGTGCACAGTTGATCTTCACAGCAGATAGTGATGGCGTGTTTAGCGCCATGATTCCTGCAGGAAGTTATACGCTGTATGCGTATGACGGGTCGGCAAGTGCGCTTCTAAAGTCCATTACAGTGTCTGCAGATGATGTCATGGGCGATCTTAAGATGTCCGCGGGCCGTACACTTACAGGATATCTGTATTATACGACTCAGATGTCTTCTAGCAGTACAAAGGGCATTGCATTCGTTGACATGAAATGTACATTGGATGTTGATGGAACGTCGTATACAATCGTTTACAAGACCAATTCAAGCGGAAAGGCACTGTTCTATGTACCTTCTGGTTATGAGGCAAAGATCAGCGTAGATGCATTTGAAACAACAGCGTTCTATTGTGAAGCGCAGACAACCACTATTGCTTCTGGATCGAGTAGTACGTCTACAGGATGGACTCTCGGTGCCAGCAGTGCAAAGGACAGTACAAAGTATGTGAAGTCCGTGTCGATTTCAAGTCCGTATACAACGACTTTAACTTTATACAGCGACTCTACTGTGAAATACACAGTTAATGGATCCACAACAGTTATGCCGGGACAGTATACTGCAATCGTGTTAGGAAGCACAGGCTATTACTACAACGGAACTGTCTATGTCTATCCAGGACAGAGCGGTGCTTTGGAAATCGATGCAATCAGTGTTGCAACTGTAACGTTGACTGCATCTGTATTGGATCAGATAACCGTGACTGCAGTCGAGAATGATGACGGAGTAAAAGGAAGCTATTATGAGGATTCTAGCAATTCTCTAGTGTACTATGTCCAGAAAGGATACAGTTATTACTTCGAAGCAGAGAGCGGTAGCACAGGTACGGAGACAATCGCATACGGATCGATCGACAATGCTTCATCCGCAGTAACTCTGGATCTCTCGCAGAAATCTGAGAAGGCAACTATAACTGGCTACGTTGGTGTTGTGGCAGATGGAACTCTAACAGTGACATACGGTAGCGTTTCGATACCATTCGACATAACCAATGGATCATTCACTATAGTCGTCCCATCAGGTACAGCACTTACTCTGAAGGCAGTTGTTTCACAGACCATCGACAAGAGGGTAACATACACCTATACGGGAACGACCTCAATGATCGCATCTGCAGTTGTTGATGAAGCGGTTGCTAATTTCTCGGTCCTTACGACAGGACAGGAACTAGTTGTCGCAGAGCTTTCAGGAAGCAGTCAGAATTTCTCCAACGGAGTCGGATCATTCATATTGACTATCGAGAACACAGGCTCAACAACGAACACGTATGTGATTACTTCCGGATCCGCATGGGTCTTGGATAAGACATATACGATCGTCGTCGCGGCTGGTGCAACCGGAACGGTCCTAGTTACAGGATATTATGATAAGACACTAGTTGGAGCAGGAAATTCGAACTTATCAGTCATAGTGACAGATATTTCTGGAAACACAGTTGGAACCTATCTCCTCGACGGAACAGGTTTCAGTTCGTCATCGACAACTCCAACATATGTGGATATCAGCGGTACTGATGGAGCGTCATCGGATGCAGTCAACAGTCACGAATATCAGTATGCTATAACCATCACGAATAACGATTGTTACCAGAAGTCAGTGACCATAAGCGCAACATTCACAGAAATATCTACAGGGTGGGTCTATGTACTTTCTAATAAGGATGGATCACTGATCTACAGCGATGGGGCATCATACAATGTGAAAGGATATGGTACAACAACGATCTACGTGAAGGTCATGTGTTCAGACGCATCATCGTCAGTAGTTCCTGGAATGACCATAACCGTATCATCGAACGGATTGACCTTAGCTACGAACAGCAGCGGTGTGACCATAAGCGGAAGCACAGCAACCACGAAGCTGAGCGCACAGGAGGCTGACATGGATGAGACGGCAATGTCCGCAAGCGGAACCAACATATTCAACAGTGCAAGCACTGTTCCGATAATGTTCTGGGTCCTGTTGGCATTATGTGTTCTGGTTCTAATCTTCACTGCGTGGGCAGGAACTAAGAGGGGGGTGTTTGTACGCAAAAAGTAACCGCAATAATAGCGATATTTGCAATGTTGTTCGCAGCATGCGCAGGTATATGCGTGATGGCAACAGAAGTTGACGGTGCAGGAACCGGATCTATCACAGGAGAAACCAATGTCGTAAAAACAGAGGGAACTCTGACTTACGAAATTAAGTTCTTCGAAAGTGATTCCTCGTTCTCTACGCTTGAAATCACATATACAGCAAAGCTTACAAACTCTAGCGGAACCACACAATCTAGTGCTGTGTCACCGTCTTCTGGAACTCTTAAGAATGGAGTTTCGACAGAACTGACCATCACCGCACCTGAGACCGCGGGAAGTTATACGCTTACTGTAGTGTTCAAAGAGACTATCAACGATGGGAGTGCAACAACATCTACGAAATCAGTGGTCATCTCGGTGGTAAAGCCGATAACGTTGTCCATCACGTTGGCCAACAACAGTAATGTTGACTTCACCGATTTCACAGTCTTTTTCTATGTCGACGGAGTAAAGCTTGAAAATAGCGATACACTGGTGACTGTAGCTGCAGGAGATTCTGTAACAGTCACATATGATTGGGTAACAGATTCGCTCTCTGATGGAAAACATGTGTTCAAGGTAGTAGCGGCTGAAGATTCTCTTGTGATAGTTACGGGTCTCGATACAGAGCATAGTTTCTACAATGGTCAATCCAATTATGGGTTGGTATCCATTCTGATGGGTATCTTCCTTGTGATCCTGATCATAATTGCGATATATGTGTATCGCAAACCGGTCAAGAACTACGGAAAGCCGAAGGCAAGACGTTAAAATTAAACAGGGTGGGAATCCCACCCTTCTTAAATTATTATAAAATTATCTATTAGTCTTTTTTAGACAGTTTTGTTTTGGCATTTGCATAGATTCTATTTGCAGGACCAAGTGTTGCCCATCCGTCTTCGGCTTGGATGATCTTAAGATTCATTTCTTTTCCAAGATCTTGAGAAAGTTTGTCGAATTCATTTTTATCGCCCAATCCCGTATCTATTTGCAAGGCATATTGATAACCACACATTTCAAGGATCATCCTCATCATTGAATGATCGGTAGTATCAGTTCCCCGGAACATATCTGAAGATGACAGGAAATCATTCCAGTTAGTTGCCATCGCAGGCGTAAGGTATAATTGTCCAGTGTGTGCTTTGTTAAGCTCATAGTATCTTTTTGTTCCGCCGACAGCAACACCTATGCAGTCGTCACATACTCCATCATTTTCATCACGAAATACTATTACAGGGGTCGAAAATTTGTCTGCGGCCCATTTAGTTATGTCCCATCCTGCGTTTCCGCACAATCCGTAATATAATGCAAGAACGTCAAAATGACTTTGTAACATCGTTATTTGATCTTCAACGGTTTTACGAAGCTCCTTTGGTTCAGCATGAAGGCCGAGACGATTCATGTATATCACGATGTTGAATTTTTTGGGATTCTGATCAAAACCGTTTTTAAGATCGTATTCATCGATAAGTTGATAGGGGAGTCCATATCTTTCAAGTTTTCTTTTGATACTTACATTAGGATCGGTCTTAACAAGATATATGTATTTTTCTTCAACATCTGTTCTGAGATTGTATATGAGTTCATCTTCGAGCATCGGGCAGGCGATGATACCTAGTGTCCCTCGGGTCATATCTACTGTAAATACCGTTTTGAAATATTAAATCCGTACTTACAAAGTTGTTACTGCTGTGTTTTATCAGTTAATCTCGAGGTCTTTTCTCGATTGTGTGTGTTTTCAGCATCTACATTTTCGATTGATACTCTGTTAAACCCGAGTTTGACAGATAG
>Ga0265294_10001772_pt1 | contig 28910 bp, 27 predicted proteins | sample MunlanPumphouse3_FD_192504 | JGI IMG/M metagenome (GOLD analysis project Ga0265294, IMG submission 192504) | Groundwater microbial communities from a municipal landfill in Southern Ontario, Canada - Pumphouse #3 | ecosystem: Environmental > Aquatic > Deep subsurface > Groundwater | place...
CAACTACTATTTGGCACTCAGCTATTATCTTCCCATAGAATTGAATGAGTTTTATATTGAAAGAAAGGAAGATGTAAAAGAAATTATTGCTGCTGCCGACAGAATGTACGCAGTATGCCCATATTACAAAATCAAAATTCATCTTTTTACCGCCCGCGTGGCTTACCTCACTGAAGATTTTGCGACAGCTATCAAACATGCCAATGTCTTAATTGAAAATCCCGATTTGGTGAAAGAGATGAGCGACTTGGAAGAAGCCGAGTTGATTGTCAAAAAATCGCATTTCTTTGACCAATTGCTGAATAATCCGGTTCCTTTCGACCCGAAACCGATAGAAGGCATCTCCACCGATAAAGATGAATACTTGGCTACCATTTCTCCGGACGCGGAATTTTTCTATTTTACCCGCCGCCAATCCGTTCAAAAATCAGGCCCTTTTGGTTCGGAAACCGTTGACAAAGAGTTCTTTTCATACAGCCAACAAGACCGCACCGGCAATTATGGCACCGGTATACCGCTTCCGTATCCTTTTAATGAATCGGAGGGCGAAGGAAGTCCTACCATCAACTTGGCAAACGACCTCCTCATCTTTGCCAAAATGAATGAAGTAAAATCAAAAAATAAGGATAATTGCGAAGTAGTTTACCCTAACTACGACTTGTACTATTCCCGATTTGACGGAGAAGATTGGTCTGACCCACAATCAATTGGAGATGAAGTAAATAGAAAAGACTCGTGGGAATCCCAACCCTCATTAAGCTCCGATGGAAAATATCTGTTCTTTGCCAGCGACAGACCCGGCGGCTTCGGAAAATCCGACATCTGGATGACGGAACAAGATGCCAACGGTAATTGGAAATCCCCCGTCAATCTCGGCGGAACCATCAACACCAAAGGAAACGAGCGCTCGCCTTTCCTCCATACCGACAGTAAAACGTTGTACTTCTCCTCGTCGGGGCACGATGGCATGGGCGGCTTGGACATCTTTTATTCTAAAATGAATGAAAACGGGTCTTGGCATCAACCGGTCAATATCGGCTATCCTATCAATTCCGAAAACGATGAGGTTGATTTTTTTGTCAGTTTAGACGGAACAACAGCATACTTCTCTTCCAACAACATTGGCAACAAAGATTGGAACATCTATCGTTTTGAACTTTACGAATCCGCCCGTCCGCAAAGCATGGCAATTGTTAAAGGGAAAGTGACGACCGACGACCAAGAAGGAATCAGTGCAGTGGTCGAATTGCGCGACACCGAATCGCATGTCATTGCAACCACTACCGTCAATGAAAATACAGGCAAATATGCGATCGCTACTGAATTGGAAAATACCCAAAGTTCTAATCTGATCGTTAATATCAAACAAGATGGCTATGCTTATGATACAAAATTGGTCACCATTACTGAAGATTGTCACCATATTGTAACATCTGATGCCGAAGTAAAAAGAATCGAAGTGGGAAAAGTTTGCGACTTGCACGATATTTATTTCGGAACTAACTCATTCGTACTCAGTGAAGAATCGAAACGACTAATTGATCTTTTTGTCGATTTTCTGCTAAATAACGGCACAGTCAAAGTTGAAATACAAGGGCATACCGATAATATTGGAAACGACAATGACAACTTGGAGCTTTCCGACAGACGTGCCAAATCGGTGTACAGCTACTTGATTGAGAAAGGGATAGCTCCCAACCGATTGCGCTATAAAGGTTACGGCGAGAGCAAGCCGATTGCCGACAACAATGAGGAAACCGGACGCGCCAAAAACAGACGCACCGTTTTTTTAATCTTAGCCCAATAAAAAATGTACTCACTTCCGCCATTTTTTGAACGTAAAAATCACTTCATTCAATTACTATTTTTGCTGTTTTTTGTAATTGGCGGGATCATCCTATTTAATCTTTTGGGGCAGCTCATTGCCAAGGGAATATGGGATAATTCCGTTTTGCAGTCACCCACTGCCGGTTACGTGCGCTTTAGCCAATTTTTTAGTACAATCGGCTCGTTTTTTATTCCGGCACTTCTTTTTTCATATTGTGCACAAAAAAAGTTTTTCACCTATTCCTACGCACAAATCCTGCCAACTCCTAAGAATTGGCTCATTATCAGCATTTTGGCTGTTTCCCTCATACCGATCATTTCTTTCTTTATCTATCTCAATCTGCAACTGAAACTTCCTTCCGATTGGGCAGTTGTCGAAAATTGGATGCGAATGATGGAAGAAGAAAGTCAAAAATTGTTATTATTGATCACAAATGACCCACGAATATCAATTTTATTGCTGAATCTTTTTATATGTGCCGCACTTCCCGCCATTGGCGAAGAATTTTTCTTTCGGGGAACCTTGCAACAGCTTTTTAATCAATGGTTTAAAAACAAACACGTCGCAATTATCGTGACTGCCTTTCTATTTAGTGCCATTCATTTGCAATTCTACGGATTCATTCCGCGCTTCTTATTAGGGCTATATCTCGGTTATCTGTTCGTTTGGACAGGCTCCCTTTGGGCACCCATCTTCGCACATTTTCTCCATAACGGCATTTCTGTCGGCATTCAATACTTTGCTAATCAACAAGGTATAGAACCTGAAATGAATTATTTGCTGACGGACGAGTTGCCGATGCTGATCATCTCCATCGTCATCAGTACAGTCGGCATTTTCCTGCTTTGGCAACTCAATCATTCCAAGAGAATAAAAAATTAAAAAAACTTAATATGTCTGAAGTTAAAAATAGAAATTCGATTGCATTTGTTGCCATTGTGTCTCTTTTTTTCATGTGGGGATTCATTACTTGCCTGAATGACATACTGATACCACAATTAAAAACGCTGTTTGAACTTAATCGTGCCGGCTCGATGTTCGTGCAGTTTTGTTTTTTTGGAGCCTATTTTTTGGGGTCATTGGTTTATTTTCTTATTTCCATTTTGCACGGCGACCCCATTGCCAAAATAGGCTACAAAAAAGGCATTATTGCCGGGTTGGTGGTGGCTGCGATTGGTTGCGCGCTTTTTTATCCGGCATCCATTTTGAAATTATATCCCATTTTCTTAACCGGTTTATTCGTTTTGGGGCTGGGACTTACCTTATTACAAATTACTGCCAATCCTTACGTCACAATTTTAGGGACACCGGAGACAGCCTCGGGCCGGCTCAATTTATCGCAAGGTTTTAACTCGCTGGGGACTACCTTAGCTCCCATGATTGGAGGCATTTTAATGTTTAAATTATTTAATGTAAGTAATTTACATATTCCATATCTTATTTTTAGTGCCATTTTTTTTGTGTTGGCACTCGTTATTTTGTTTATTCCGCTGCCCACTTTTGAAAGTCCCGAAGCACGGAAAGCGGGCGCAGGCGCATTAAAACATAAAAACTTGATTTTGGGCATCTTTGCCATTTTCTGTTACGTAGGCGCAGAAGTCAGCATTGGCAGCAGTTTCATCAACTTTGCCAAAGAGTTGCTCCCCGATATTTCAGAACAAAGTGCAGCCAACTATCTTGCCTTTTATTGGGGCGGTTTAATGATTGGTCGCTTCTTGGGCGCACTTACCATGATTTCTTTTAAAAATAAACTCCGCCAATACGGATCCATGACGCTGGTTGCGATAGGGACATTTGCTATTATAATCATTATCAATTATATACTTCATTCCGACAGCTTTCGTCCCGTGGAAATGTTGCCTTACCTAATCTTTATTGCCATCAATTTATTGGGATTTATGATTGGGAAGAACCACCCATCCAAGATGATTTCAGTATTTGCGGGTATTGCCATTATTTTATTGATTATCGCGATGATAACTACGGGCAAGGTTACGCTTTGGCTCGTATTGGGAACCGGATTATTCAATTCCGTGATGTGGGCAAATATCTTTTCCGCTTCAATTGCAGGATTGGGAAAAGACACGGCACAGGGATCGTCATTATTGGTTATGGCAATCTTGGGCGGTGCCATTTTGCCACTCATTCAAGGAGCTTTTGCCGATTATTTGGGCGGGTACCATTATTCATTTATTATTCCCATCTTGGCTTACGCTTACTTAATCTTTTTTGGTATGAAAGTGCGAAACTAATTAATTGATAGACTTTTACATTTATTCGTAACCTGCTCAGTTTGGGTCGTTACACTTATTTTGACGGAGGTGGGGAAATATTTGAAATAATTTATGAAGAGCAACAAAGAATCAAAAAAATACCCTAATTTTGCCGTTGCAATTTTGATTGTGTAAAGCTTCCACAATCTGTAATCGTCATAATTAATAAAATGAAGAACTCTGAAAAAAAATAAGATATGGATTATTTTGATGGATCAATGACGCGAGAACAGGCGCAAGCCGAAACACAAAGATTTATAGTCAAAGTTTATGGCTGGATGTCTCTTGCATTGATAATCACCGGATTAGTCGCAATGTGGGTATCATCTTCCGAATTTTGTATCCGTATGCTTTCTTTAGGGAAATGGGTATTTATCGGATTAGGCATATTAGAAGTAGTTTTGGTCGCCTTTCTTGCGGGGTGGATAGAAAAAATGAGTTCCAAAGTAGCAGCATTAGTTTTTATTTTATATTCAATCCTCAACGGAATTACTTTTTCCGTAATATTTCTTATCTTTACCACAGACTCTATTGCCACCACCTTTTTTGTCACTGCCGGCACTTTTGCCATTATGAGTATTTACGGTTACTTTACCCAATCCGACTTGACTAAAATCGGTAATTTTTTGCTGATGGCATTAATCGGTTTGATTATTGCTACAGTGGTTAATCTATTTTGGTTTAATGAAACTCTTTATTGGATAACAACATACGCCGGAGTAATTATTTTTGTAGGATTGGTTGCATACGATACTCAAAAAATAAAGCAAATGAATATTATTGGCAACGAAAGAACAGAAGAAGATAAGAAAGAAGCCATTGTGGGCGCACTTACATTATATCTTGATTTTATTAATCTATTTCTATACCTTTTACGAATTTTTGGGAAACGAAAATAGTCCAACATATATTTTATTTGTTTTCAAACATTTATAACAATATTAATATGAAAAAAACTTTTATTATTCTAACCGCATTAATGATGATAACCATCTCGTGTAAAAAAGAGTCGGCGAAAGAAGAAGCTGACAATCAGGCAGATTCCAATATTATCTGCAAGGATAATCGTCCTGTACCGGATTATTCGAAGGGAATATTAACCGAAGAGATTCTTTGGTATTTTGGCAGAGTCACCACTCCTACCGTTTCTCCGGACGGGAAAATGCTACTTTTTGGCATTAAGTACTACGATTATACAAAGAATAAAGGGAACATGGAACTTTACACAATGCCAATAACGGGGGGTGCGCCGACTAAAATCAGCACTTCTCCTTTAGACGAAGTGCAGGCAATCTGGCGACCGGACGGCAAAAAAATTGCTTTCCTTTTCGCGGGCGAGAACGAAAAAATGCAAATTTGGGAATGTAATACCGACGGCTCCGAACGCACGCAAATTACGCACGCCGATGCCGACATCAACGGATTCTCCTATTCTCCAGACGGGCGACACCTCGTCTATGCCAAAAATGTGCAGTTAGACCCGACCATTGCCGACCGTTATCCTGACTTGCCAAAAGCTAACGCTATGATTTACGATGACTTAATGTACCGTCATTGGGATCATTGGGCAGATGGCACGTACAGCCATTTATTCATTGCTCCATGCGCAAAACCCGATGAAGCCATCGAATTGCTGAAAGGAGAAAAATATAACGCACCAGTTCCCAGCAGCGGCGGTATGGAAGAAGTTGCTTGGAGCCCTGATGGCAAAAAAATGGCATATTGCTGCAAACGAGAATCTGGTAAAGAGTTCGCCGTCAGCACCAATACCGACGTATTTATTTACGACCTAACCTCAAAAAAAACCATAAACCTAACGGAAGATAATAAAGGTTATGACATGGATCCCGTATTCTCCCCTGACGGTAATAAATTGGTTTGGTGGAGTATGAAAACTCCGGGCTTCGAATCCGATAAGAAAAGATTGATGATTTATAACTTTCAAACCACTGTTACTGAAGATTATAGTACTGCATTTGACCAAAGTTCTGAAAGTTTTGTGTGGAGCAAAAACAGTGATAAAGTTTATTTCCTGAGTTGCAAAGAAGCCACTTATCAAATCTACGCACTCAACGTTGCCGATAAAACCATCGAACAACTGACAGAAGGCGACCACGATTTTAATTCCCTCGCTTTAGCCGGAAACCGGCTGATTGCCACCAAAACCACCCATTCTCTTCCCGCCGAAATCTTTTCTGTTGATATAAGCACCAAAGCAGAGAAGCAACTGACTTTCACCAATAAAGAAATTTTGGATAAAATCAATATGGGCGAAACACGAAAACGCTGGATTACCACCAGCGACGGAAAAAAGATGCTGACGTGGGTAATTTTACCTCCGAATTTTGACCCGAATAAAAAATATCCCACTTTGTTATATTGTCAAGGCGGACCACAACAATCTGTCAGTCAGTTCTTTTCTTACCGTTGGTGTTTTAAGATGATGTCTGCGCACGACTATATCGTGGTAGCTCCGAACCGTCGGGGTCTGCCGGGTTTTGGCAGCGAATGGAACGACCAAATCAGCCGCGACTACGGCGGACAAAACATGAAAGACTATCTGAGTGCCATTGACGAATTGGCAAAAGAACCCTACGTAGACAAAGACCGCTTGGGAGCTGTTGGCGCAAGTTATGGCGGCTACTCCGTTTATTGGTTGGCCGGCAATCATCACAAACGCTTCAAAGCCTTCATTGCACATTGCGGTATGTTTAATTTTGAAAGCTGGTACGGAACTACCGAAGAACTCTTCTTCGCCAATCACGACATTGAAGGACCATATTGGCAAAAGAATACGCCAAAAAGTTACAGCTTCTCACCTCACAAATTTGTGGGTAATTGGGACACTCCTATCTTGGTAATCCACGGGGGCAATGACTTTAGAATCCCTTATACCGAAGGTATGCAGGCTTTTAATGTGGCTCAAATGAAAGGAATCCCCAGCCGTTTCTTGTTCTTCCCTGAAGAAACACACTTCGTCAGCTCCCCGCAAAATGCCATGCTTTGGCAGAGAGAATTTTTTAGATTTTTAGATGAACAATTAAAAAAATAAGACGTGAAGCAAATTTTTTCCCTATTTTTAGCCGTTACATTCTGCCTGCTACTTTGCGATTTGCAGGCACAGTCTTGCGGTGTCGTCGATTGTAAAGGTACATGCGGCCGATTTGTTGATGCAAATCAAGACGGTTTTTGCGATAACGGACATATTTCTCAAACGGAGAAAACGACACCCGATCATCCCAAAACAACATTGCCGGAATCTGGATCGGATAATAAAGAAATTCCTTCCTCTTCTGACACAATGCTAAATAATAGCACATTAGACTCTGTCATTACTTCCCAAGATACTATAGAAAATATTGATTGCCAGGTAAAAACAACAGAAACAAAGAAAAAAGAATCGCGATACCATCTTTTTCCCATATTGATTGGGGTTTTTATCGCATACCTGATAACCTTTATTTTGGTAAAATGTCATGCTTTAAAAAAAATCACACACCGCAAGATTTGGAATGTGATTTTAACGCTTACGTTTTTGATTTCTTGTCTGTTAGGCTTGCTGTTGGCATTTTTTATTCACTACAATTACTTTCCTACTTGGTATAAAGACATTTTGTTGTACCATGTAGATTTTGGAATTGCGATGACATTGGTGGCATTGTTTCACGTGTTCTGGCATCTCAATTACTTCAAAACAATATTTTGCAAAGTAAAAAAGAAAAAATAGCTTTCGGTTTTTAGAAAAAATCCCGTAACAAAAGTGCTACGGGATTTTTTCATTTTATTCTAAAATTCAGCATTTTTTCATTTTCGATAAACCCTTCTAATCTATCATTGATGGCAACTTTTCCAACTCCTTTCGGGGTGCCGGTAAAAATAATGTCGCCAATTTTCAAAGTGATAAATTGGGAAACATAGCATATGATTTGGTCGATAGAAAAAATCATATCACTACTATTCCCCACTTGAACAAGTTCCCCATTTTTTCGAAGGCTGAAATTGACATTGTTTAAGTCTTTAAAGTTTTGTTTATCAACGAATTTGCTAATTACTGCAGAGCCATCAAAAGATTTTGCGATTTCCCATGGGTTTCCGTTCTCTATGCATTTTTTTTGCAAATCGCGCGCGGTAAAGTCGATTCCTAATCCAATTTCATCATAATAGGTATGGGCATATCTTTCTTGAATATATTTTCCCAATTTATTAATTTTCACCAATAATTCTACTTCGTACTCAACTTGTTGCGAAAATTCCGGAAGAAAAAATGGGCGGTTCCTGACAATGATGGAAGTGTCTGGCTTCAGAAAAAAAACAGGGAGAGTAGGTATTTGATGACCTAATTCTTGGATATGTGGCAAATAATTGCGTCCGATGCAAATGATTTTCATCTGTTAAACATTAAAAAGAGAGCCCGAATTGGAATTCCAGATTTGCCAAAGTAGCTTTTTCTTTATCTCCACTTGCCAAAAGATGACTTTGGGTAGGATTGAAATAGTTGAGGAAACTATGCGAATAAATGGCATAAAAATAAGCCCTAAAATCTTCCTTGATAATATATTCCACTCCTAGTCCGATATAGGCAGCTTCTCTAAAAAGTGCTGTTTCTTTGGTATATACATATTTTTTTAATTCCTGTGGCCCATCATTGGCGATGTATTGGTCAGAGGCACGACTGCTCAATCGAAAACTGTGATAAAGACCGAAATGGGTCGCGATCACAAAATTCTTCATGCTGGGCGTTTTTAATTTAATACCGGTTGGAATCGTAATATAGCTGGTATTAAATTTGCGCTCTGTAGTAACTTCTTGGGTATTGTCGTTTTCAAAAATCGTTTGAAATTTGAGTTTTCCGCCGGTGTGGTTAAAAAAGAGACCAAAACTGAAGTAGTAATTATCTTTGTCGGTAAAATTGATATCAATAGGAATACCGTATTTTACGCCAAAAACGGTTCCATTTCTTACTAAATCATCTGCTTGGGGATTGAGCCAATCCATTCCTATACCGAAAGCAACTCCCAATGTAAAACGGCGACCATGCCCGGTATAGGGACCACGTTCGTGGGGTTTCCGTTGCAAAATGACCTCATTTCCGTCATTCGTATCTATGGAAATAGGCGAAATTGAAAAACAGAAAACGCTGTTAATCAATAAAATAATTAATAAGATAGTCTTTTTCATGGTTGCTAAATTTTGTTACAAAAGTACAAATTATTATTGAATCGAATAGAGACCGAATTATTTAGGTTCGTCATAGATTTCCAAGTTTTTTATGACTTTATCTTCGATTTCAAAACGGAGGAATGTGAGACGCGTATGTATTCCGTAGCGACCGGCAGCTCCCGGGTTCATAAACAGCAAATGGTTACGTTCATCGTGCATAATTTTCAAAATATGGGAGTGCCCGGCAACAAAAATAGTAGGTTTTTCATCTCTGATAATTTGCAGTGCTTTCCCCTGATAGAAATTTCCATTTCCGACAATGTGCATCAAGGCTATTCTATGTTGCTGACAATCAAATACTAATGATTCAGTTAAGTGTTCACGCACGTCCCAATCATCGCAATTTCCATAGACGGCCTTTACCGGTGCAATACATTGCAATTCATTGATAATATCATAGTTACCAATATCACCGGCATGCCATATTTCATCACACTTCTCAAAGAACCTGAAACTATCAGGGTGTAAATAGCCATGTGTATCTGATAATACTCCAATTTTCATAAGAAAAAATTAATCGCAGATTTTTCTTTCTAAATGAATGTGCGGAAAGCACACCTATTCATTTTATTTAACCGCAATCGTTTCAATTTCAACCATAACATTCATAGGCAAGCCTTTCACTGCGAAAGCTGCTCTTGCCGGTGGATCAACAGAATAGTATTTCGCATACACTTCATTCATGGGTTTGAAATTAGACATATCGCTTAACAAGCAAGTGGATTTTACAACATCAGCAAAAGTGTAACCGGCTTCTTTTAAGATTGCGCCAATATTTTGCATAACTTGTTCTGTTTGTTCTTCAATAGTTTCGGCAATTTTTCCGGTTTCGGGATTGACCGGAATCTGTCCCGAGATGTACAAAGTACCGTTATTTTGAATAGCTTGGCTGTAGGGTCCGATAGCTTTCGGGGCCTTGTCTGTGTGAATTACTCTTTTCATTTTTTATTATTTGAAGGATTAATAATTTTATTGATTCCAATTTTGTATCCAAAAGTGGCGAAAAAGAAAATGTAGGCATAAGAGATAAACAAGATGGAGTAGGCGATTTGCATATTAAAGAGGTCTGATAATTTTCCAAAAATCAGCGGTAAAATGGCACCACCGGCGATAGCCATGACCAAAAGTGCAGATCCTAACTTAGTGTGTTTTCCCAAGTTATGAATTGAGAGAGGCCAGATGGCGGGCCACATAATGGCGTGCGCGAAACTAAGGGTAACAATACAACCAATAGAGATCAAGCCGGTCGTATTTAACGCCACAATCAACAATAAGATAGCAATACTAAGTTGAATGATCAGCGCAACACGCTGCGATATGAGGCGCGGAATCGTGACAATTCCCATCAGATAGCCAACAACTAATGCCACCAAAGCATAAATGCCGAAATCTTTGGAAACAGACATGGGGATCTCCCAATAATCACCGTAACGAACCAAATAATCAATGGCAATGACTTCTGCTCCTACGTAGAAGAAAATGGCGAACACCCCTAACCACAAATAGGGATAGGAAAAAATGGAACGATGTTCTCTCTGGTCATTTTCATTATCTTCTTCAATCTCAGGCAATTTGGCAATTTTTAAAAAGATAACCAACAATATCAGCAATCCGGTAATCACAATATAGGGAAAAATGATATTATTCGAGAGGGATTGCAGTAACATTTCTTTATCGGGTCCGGGTGCCATCGTTTTCAATAATTGAACCTCTAATTCCGTGTCAGAAAACAAGGCGGAATACAAGGCGAAAATTCCAATCATTCCTGCCACTTTATTGCATATTCCCATAATGCTGATACGGCGCGCTGCTGTTTCAATCGGTCCTAAAATAGTGGCATACGGATTAGAGGCAGTTTGTAATATGGATAATCCTATTCCTTGAACAAACAATCCGACCAAGAAAAAGGTAAAACTCCGGTTCATAGCTGCCGGCACAAATACGATGGACCCCATTGCCATGATAATCAATCCTAATATCATACCGTTTGCAAATCCTGTTTTTTTGATTAACATGGATGACGGTATCGACATCACGAAGTAGGAAATATAAAAAGCAAATGGGACAAATGAAGATTGAAAGTTCGTTAGTTCACAAGTTGTTTGAAAAAATGGAATTAAAATATTGTTTAGCCAAGTAACAAAACCAAAAACAAAAAAGAGGGCTCCTAATACAAAAAGGCTGAAAGTGTATTTATTCTTTTGATTCATAACTGATGACATTTAATTTAAAAAGTCTGCAAAAATACATTTTTTTTTGAACTCTTTCACTGATGGATTTTTTTGATTGATAAACCCAAGGCGTTGCCATTAGGTTAAAATATTTGGCACTTTGAAGGCTATTCGGAATTCATCTTCAAAAAAATCTATTTTTCGTTTTATTTAAAAATAAATTGTACTTTTGCATCTTGAGAAAAAAAGTATAATATGGAAATCATAATAGCCGCCGACCACGCCGGTTTTGAACTAAAAGAAGCAATCAAGCAACATTTTTCCCAAAAATTTCAATACTGTGATTTGGGAACTTTTTCTTCGGATAGTGTTGATTATCCTGATTTTGCGCACCCGTTAGGCGAGAAAATTGCACAGAAAAAAGATTCAATGGGTATTCTCATTTGCGGAACGGGAAACGGAGTTGCCATGACTGCCAACAAGCATTCCGATGTTCGCGCGGCTCTCGCATGGAATACCGAAATTGCAGCTTTAGCGCGCCAACATAATAATGCCAACGTGTTGGTTCTCCCTGCACGTTTCATTTCCGCCGAAATAGCCTTTGAAATCGTTGCCACTTTTTTCCAAACTGCTTTTGAAGGCGGACGTCACGAACGTCGGGTTAATAAAATTAATATTCACTAATCATGGAAATTTCACAATTCACCGACATAGATTGTCTAAAAGAAAAAGTTTTGGGAATCCGCCAATCTTACATTGAAGATATGGTAAACCGATTGTGCTCTTTTGAATCTAAAATGCTGGATAAAAAATTCCATGTCTATTGGGCTTCTTCGGAAAATAACCTGACAGATATGATCCTGAACCTGCTCCCCGAACCCTTCTACAACAGGTTTTGCTTCGATGTTCCCCAAATTCCGGCTGCCTTCCTCAAAACAAATGCCATCAAAAATATTCCTATCATTGATATTGAAAACGGAAATCAAAATGCCAATTTCTTATTGACAAAAGCCGATTTCGCAGTCGTGGAAACCGGAACTGTCGTTCTCCTCGATAAAAAAAGCAAAGGCTGCTTCAATAAAATCCCGAATATCTTTATCATTTTGGATATCAATAAATTGGTGAATAAAATGTCGGACTTGGAAACCATCTTGTACGTAAAATCATACTACCAGTCTGAAAGATTTCTACCTACGGATGTCAGATTAATAGAAAACCCCTATCGACAAGTTCGCACCAATAAATTACAACTTGACGACAAAGAATATGAACTCACGGATACCAACATTTCAATATTCCTTTACGATAACGGTATTTCCAAAATAATGGAAAACAATGTCTTACGAAACTGTCTTTATTGCATAGATTGCGGAATGTGCGCCAAAGTTTGCCCCGTTTTTGCCTATTCTAAAGAATATACCCCTATCGAATTAGTCAAATCAAATTGTTGCAGCAATACCGGAAATAAAGTCCGCGAAAAAACGCTCCTTTGCGGAAACTGCGACCAAGTTTGCCCCGTACAAATTCCTTTTTCAACTTTGCTGATTAAAGAGATTGAAAATAACCTGCACGTCAACAGCAGTGCGGCTTCCGGCGTTGCCAAAACTTTCTCCAAAAGGAAAAAATTGAACAAAATGAATGGCTCCTTCCGCAGATTCTTCTTCCTTAAAAAACTTTTCGGCAAAAACAAAATGATTTATAACTACTTTAAAGAACAAAAAGGTACTTTTTTTAATCTTACTTGGCTCCAAAACAATAAAAAAAATGAATAATCAGAGTTTTATTAATCAGAAAATCAAAGAGTTCGTAAAAAAATTCTACCTCAACAAATTGTTGAAAGGTGCTATTTTCTTCATGATTATTACGCTCCTTATTTTTATCTTATACGCAGTTTTAGAATACTTCTCCTACTTTAACTCCACCATTCGTTCCGTCCTCTTTTACTCATATATCACTCTATTTGCCATCACTTTCTTTTTCTATATCGTTATTCCTCTTTGTAAAATAATGGGTTTGGGGAAACAACTCTCACAACAACAAATTGCCGATATTATCGGAAAACATTTTCCGGAAATTGATGATAAACTCCTGAACGTGTTTCAGTTGGAAAATATGATTCAATCGGGCGACTACAAAAGCTACGAACTGATTTCTACCGCTATTGATACCAAAATCGAAACCATCAAACCATTCCCTTTTACCAAAGCCATTCCTTTCAAGAAAACCGCTAAATATATCAAATGGGCTGTCATTCCCATCCTGCTTTTTGTTCTTCTCTTTTCTACTAAAAGCGAAATTTTCACCTCTTCCACACAGCGAATCGTTAATTACCAACAATATTTCGAGAAACCTGCTCCGTATCACTTTGAAGTGACCAATGCTTCTTTGAAAACATTTCAAAATAAAGAATTTACACTCCATGTCAAAGTTACCGGACAAGAAACTCCCGACGCCGTTTTTATCGCTATCGGTCCTAAAAAATACCAACTCGCCAAAAACAGCAACATCGAATTTTCTTATACTTTCAAAAATTTACAACAAAATACCGATTTCTATATCTATACTGAAGAGGTTAATTCTCAACCTTTTACATTGGAAGTGCTGCCAAAACCCATCACCATCAGCTTCTCCATGACGCTCCATTATCCTGCTTATTTGAATAAAAATGATGAAACCATCGACAATAACGGCGACGCGGTAGTGCCGGACGGAACTCAAATTACTTGGGCTTTCTACACAAAAAATACGCAACAACTTGCCTTTATTCTGCCCAACAAAATTAATCAGATCACTTCATCGAAAGATATTTACCAAACTTCTTTGATTGCCCGAGCCTCTTTCGACTACGCCATCGTAAATAGTAATCAATACTGCGTGGGAAAAGACACCCTCAAACACGCCATTACCATCATTCCCGACCAATATCCCGAAATTATTGTGGAATCTCAACAGGACTCCGTACTCGACGACCGCATCTACTTTAAAGGCAATATCAAAGATGACTACGGCTTTACCAAAACTCGATTCGTCTATACCAAATATGACGACAAAGACAATATTCTCGAAACCGGAAAAGCGATTGACATTCCTATCAATCACCAACTGAACATCCAAGATTTCTATTACTATTTTGATGCGTCATTGTTGAACTTAGACCCGGGTTATCGCGTAGATTATTACTTTGAAGTATTTGATAATGATGGAGTTAATGGCGCAAAATCTGCCAAAACATCTGCGCAGACATTCCGCTTGAAAACCGAAAAAGAAATTGACGAAGAGTTGAAAAGCAACAACAGTCAGGCGAAATCAGAGCTCCAAAGTGTCATTCAAGAATCAACAGATTTATTAAAAGAAATCAATAAATTGGAAGAACAACTCACTCAAACCAAAGAGCTCTCGTGGCAGGATAAAAAGAAATTGGAAGATTTGATGAAGCAATACAATGAGTTGAAAAAGCAGTTAGATGAAATGAAACAAGCTCAAAATGAGCAAAATGCTATTGAAAACAAATTTAAAAACCTGCCGGAAAATCTGATTGAAAAACAAAAAGAGCTGCAAAAACGTTTTGATGAAGTACTCTCCGATGAAATGAAAGCTATGTTCGAAAAGTTGCAAAAACTGATGAACGAAGTCGGCAAGAAAAACGAAGTTCAGGACGCAGTTAAAGATATGAAAACCAATGCCGAAGACCTGAATAAATCCTTAGACCAACAATTGGAACTCTTTAAACAATTGGAATTTGAAAAGAAATATTCTGATATCATCGAAAAAACCAAAAAATTATCTGCAGACGAAAAACTGCTTTCCACCCAAACCGAACAAAAAGAAATTGATAAAAATGAGCTGATGCAAAAACAGCAAGATATTCAAAATCAATTTAATAACTTAAAAAAAGAGTTGCAGGAACTCAAACAACTCAATCAGAATTTAGAAGAGCCGAACAAATTGACCAATACTGCCGAATTGCAGCAAAAAATAGATGATGCCCTGCAAGAGAGTAAGGAATCATTGCAAAAAAACAATCGTGGAAAAGCGTCTCAAAAGCAACAAGAAGCCTCCAAGGGAATGGAAGAAATGGCGGATAAAATGGAGATGAATATGCTGGATAACGAAGAAGAAGAATTGGCAGAGGATATGGAGGCTTTGCGGCATATCTTAGATAATTTAGTGCAAATATCTTTTGACCAGGAAGATAACATGACTTTACTCACTTCATTAAACCCAAATTCTTCCCGAATTACCGACGTGTTACGGTCGCAACACAACATTCAAGCCAATATGAAAATGGTGGCGGATTCGTTGGATGCGCTTGCCCGCCGACAAGCTGCCGTAAAACCGTTTATTCAAAAAGAAGTAAGCAAAATTAATAATTATTTAGAGTCTGCAATTACTTCCGCTAACGATAGAAAACTGCCCCAAGCCATCAGTCATCAACAATTTGTTATGACTTCGGTGAATAACTTATCGCTTATGTTGGCAGAATCGATGAAAGAGATGAAGCAGAAGCAAAATGAATGTAAGAACTGCAAGAAGAAGAAAAGTGGAAACGGCTCTTGCAATAAACCCGGCGGCAAAGGGAAAACTAAGTCGGCACGGGAACTACAACAGCAACTGAATCGACAAATGGAAGCTCTGAAACGCTCTTTGGAGCAGGGCCAACAACCCAAGCCGGGCGGACAAAACGGGCAACAATCCGTTAGTGAACAATTAGCGCGAATGGCTGCCCAACAAGAAGCTATCCGTAAAATGATGCAGGATTATCAAGACGAACTCAAATCACAAAACGGCATCGGCGACAAGGGAATGGATAAGCTCATTAAGGATATGGAACAAACCGAAAAAGACTTGGTAAACCGAATCATCAATGAACAAACCATTAACAGACAGAAGAATATAGAAACGCGCCTTTTGGAGAGTGAACGCGCCGACATGGAACGCGAACAAGAAGAAAAACGGGAAAGCAACGAAGGAAAAGATGTACTTAATCCCCGACCACCCAAGGAATGGAATATGGACGGAAACACTCAAAAACAGATGGAAATGCTTAAATCGGTTCCCCCGAATTTAAACTATTACTATAAAGAAAAAATAAATCAGTATTTTTATAATATCGAATAATATCATGTATAACATTGAATTAGAACACTTAACATTAGAAAATGCGCAAATGGAAATTCTGCGCGCCACAGAAAATTTGTGCGACACTTTTAAATTGTCCGAGCATTTCGGAACGCTCTCCTTTGCCCTGCACGAAACTGTGAATTTAATGGAACGTTTTTGTGAAAATCAGGCTGATGATTTTTCAGTCAATTTCTATATTGATTCCGAAAAAATTTCCACGCAGATTATTGGTTATCAAAATATTCAAGAACTTTCCGCCGTTCTTTCTAATGCGACACTGAATGATGCAGAGACCTCTGCCTTTACCGTTCTGAATTTGGTTGATAAAATAGAATTTAGAAATAATCAATCCGAAATATGGATGGAATTTCACGTTAAACCTACCTTAGACGCTATCAATCGCTCCGACCTTCTTAAAAAAGAGATTTTTCAAAACGATACACACAGAAAAGAGACTTTTTAAACATTCTGTGATTCAGATTGTCTAACCCATTTAAAATTTGACATTATGAAAAAAATATTTGTAATTTATTGGACTCTCATCTTATTATCGTGGAGCGCAACGGCTCAAAATGATATGGATGCTTTTCGTTTTTCGCAAACTAATTGGTTAGGAACGGCTCGTTTTATGGGAACGTCCGGTGCTTTTTCAGCCATTGGCGGTGATTTCTCAACTTTAAGTACCAATCCGGCAGGTATCGGATTATTCAAAAAAAGCGAAATTTCTTTTACGCCCATCGTGATTACTTCTTTTAAAACAAATTCCACTTACAAAGATGAACTGGCTACGGATAAACGCATTCGGTACAGTTTAACCAACTTTGGAACGGTATTTTCAATAGATTTGGGCAAGAATAACGACAACGCCAAATTAAAAATGCTGCAATTCGGGTTCGGCTATAATCGTATCAACGACTTCAATGGTTCCTCATTTGCATCCGGAATGGACCAGAATACCCTGACGACTGGATTTGTCGATGCAGCCAATGGAACGGATTTTACGGATCTGTCCCACGACGCTTTGTCGGCTTGGAATACGTGGCTGATAGATACCTTAACCGGCGAAACCGACCAATACACCAGCTATCTTAACGGTCATCGTCTACAACAAAGCAACTACATCAAAACATCGGGCGGTATTGACGAAATGACCTTTTCAATGGGTGCCAATTATGCCGATCAACTCTTTATGGGAATCACCATTGGCGTTCCTTTTATTGACTACGAACAACAAACCGAATATTCGGAGGAAGATAAAAATGATGAAATCGGTACCTTTAACAAATATACGATCTATGACAATTTAAACACAACCGGCACCGGCATAAACGCCAAAATTGGTGTTATCTATCAACCTGTTAACTTTATGCGTATCGGAGTTGCTTTTCATTCTCCTACTTTTTATAACAATTTAAAAGAAAAATTTGAACGCAATATTATATCCGAATATGATAACGATGAATATGAAGATTCTTACGAGAATCTGTCCAAATATAAATTGAGTACACCGCTTCGTTTGATAGGAAGTTTGGGGTTTGTTATTGCCAAAAGAGCTTTCATCAACGCGGAATATGAGTTTGCTGATTATTCGATGGCCACCCTTTATTCTTCTGATGTTTATTTATATCGATACAATTTCAATGAAGAAAACAAAGTCATTGGCAGGAATTACGGAATCAGCCACACCGTTCGCGTGGGTGGCGAGCTTACCGTTACCGATTTCTTCCTCATTCGTTTAGGTTATGCATATAGCAGCTCACCATACAGAGATAACATCAATGACGGTTCCTCTCACAATATCAGCGGTGGTATTGGATTTCGCGGCAAACATTTCTTTTTTGATTTAGCCTACGCATATCGGTTGATGAATGACAATTACTGGTTTTATGAATCCGAAACGTTATCGCCTGTTAGCCGCAAAATTGTAAGTAACAGATTTGCAGCAACTTTTGGATTCAAATTCTAAATTTGTTTAGGCGTCGTTTAATTTAATAAAAACGAACAGTAAAATAGTAAATCCCAAGATTGAAGACCCGCCATAACTGATATAAGGCAATGGAATCCCTATCACGGGAACCAAGCCAATCGTCATTCCAATATTAATCAGCAGGTGGAAAAAAATGATGGATGCCACGCCGTAGCCATAGATTCGCGTAAATACATTTCGATGGCGTTCAGAAAGAATAATGATTCTGATAATCAGAGCCATAAATAGCGCAATGATCACCAGGCTCCCCACAAAACCCCATTCCTCGCCGATACCACAAAAGATAAAATCGGTACTTTGTTCCGGAACAAAATTGAGTTTGGTTTGTGTTCCATTGAGATACCCCTTCCCGAAAAAGCCACCCGAACCAATGGCAATTTTAGATTGATTCAAATTGAAATCCGCTCCTTTCGGGTCAATACTCTGCCCCAAAATAGTATCAATACGTTGCCTTTGATGCGATTGTAAAATGCTGTTATACGCAAAATTAACCGCAAAAACAAACCCAATCAGCAAAACATAAACTAAAATATTCCTTATAATTTTCTTCTTTTGGTTTCTGTTTATTATCCATGCCACAATAAAGCCAACCGTTATAATGGCGATAGTGTAAAGTTCATTGAGACAAATTGTCAATACAAAGACCAGAATGAGGGAGGCGCCAAACAAGACGACATTTTCGTTCATTCCCTCACGGTAAAATAGAATAATAAAAGAGAAGAACACCAAAGCGGAGCCGGTATCTTTTTGTAGAATGGCAATAGCAGCAGGAACCAAAATAATAATAAATGAAAATAGCCAAATATTTTTCTTTTCGGAAGTTGTTTTTCCTTCGCAGAAGAACTTGGCAAGCATCAGTGCCGTTGCAAATTTAGCAAACTCAATAGGTTGAATACTAAAACTACCGATTTTAATCCACGCCTTGGCACCGGAGATTTCGGTACCAAAAAACAACACAGAAACGATAAGAAGCACACAGGCGTAGTAGATATACTGCGCATAATTCTGATAAATTCTTCCATCTATAAGCAATAAAACGACTGCTAAAGCCATTGAAACAAGAATCCAAATAAACTGTCGGCTGTAGGCTTTATCGGTATTAAAAAGGGAAAAGGAATCATTGGCATCGTAGGAAGAAGAATATATGGTAAACCAACCGATAATAACCAGCAGCACATAAATCACAATTAAGTATGTGTCAAATCCTTTCGATAATATTTGTTTTTTTTCGGTTAACATCATTCTCTATTTAATACTCAACTCCAATATTCTTTTTTCAACTTCGGTACGTTTAATTTCACGATTGATATAATATTCGACAATTAAGCTGGCGATGGGAGCAGCAACGGTACCTCCCCACCCTGCATTTTCCACTAAGACAAAAACTGCAATTTGCGGATTGTCAGCCGGTCCGAAGCAAGCGAAAACGGAGTGGTCATTCCCGTGCGGATTCTGAGCCGTTCCCGTTTTGCCTACCATCTCAATTCCTTCAATGGCGGCGGCTCTGGCGGTTCCCGAGGTAATTGCCAACTTCATACCTTCTATGATCGGCTCAAAATATTCCGAATTAATGCCGGCATCTATTTTTTGAGCATAACGCCTATTCGGATTATTCTTGGACCCAATTGCCTTGACAACGTGCGGTTTGTAATAGTAACCGCGATTAGCAATGATGGCCAACAGGTTAGCCATTTGCAAAGGCGTGGAACAAACTTCCCCTTGCCCGATTCCCATGGAAACAATCGTATTGCCATTCCAACTACCATTGTACTTCCGGTTAAAATACTCCACACTGGGAATAATTCCTTTCGATTCGTATGGCAAATCCGTATTAAAACATTGTCCGAACCCCAACTGATTAATATGGTTTTTCCATATTTGATAACCTTCCTGAATGGTTCTGCAGTTACTGACTGTATTGTAAAAAGCGCGACAAAAATAGGTATTGCAAGACGAGCGAACCGCCGCTATCAAGTCGGTAGGTCCACTATGATGACAACCAATAACGTGACTTCCAATACGATAGCCACCACCACAATTATAAATGGTATTTCTGTTCAACACTTTTTCCTGCTGCGCAATTAATCCGTTGGCTAACTTAAAAGTAGAACCCGGCGGGTAGATGGCTTTCAGGGCGCGGTTAAACAACGGCACATTGACAGAATCATGAAGCAATGCGGTGTAGTTTTTACTTCTTTGTTTCCCTACTAACAGATTAGGGTCATAAGAAGGCGTAGAAACAATACAGAGTATTTCTCCGGTTGATGGCTCAATAGCAACGATACTGCCTCTTTTGTTCGCCATCAGCTTCTCCCCATATTTTTGTAATTGGGCATCTATTGTACACCATAAATTGCTGCCTTGCCGCGCTACAATATCTTCCTCCCCGTTTTTGTAGGAACCCTGAACGCGGCTATGCACATCTACCAACACCATTCTTCTTCCTTTTACTCCACGCAGTTCTTCTTCGTATGATTTTTCAATTCCGCTGATTCCGATATAATCTCCCATTTGATAATAGCTGTCTTTTTTTAACTGTGCGTCGTTGATTTCACCAACATACCCTAAAATATGGGCAGCAATGGCAGAAGGATAAGAACGAAGCGTCCTGTTTTGAACAAAAAAACCGGGGAATTTATACAATTTTTCTTGTAGATAGCCGTAATCCTCTTTCGACATTTGTTGTTCAAAAACAGAAGGAAGCAAGGGCGAATATTTCCTTGCTTTATCTAACCGTTTCAGTAATTCTTCCTTGGTTATATCCAGCGTATTGCACAAATCGACCGTATCAAAATCGTGCAATTCTTTGGGGACAACCATTAAATCGTAAGCGGCTTCATTGAATACCAATAACGAATCATTTCTGTCGTAAATAAGTCCGCGCGGGGGGTGCACAATTACTTCCCGAAGGGCATTGCGCATGGCATCGTCTTTGTATGAATCATCAATAACTTGCAAATAAAACAAACGAATGATATAAACCGCCATGAATACTATCATGACGAGAATAATAACATTTTTTCTTTGTTGATAAAGCGAGCTCATTTCTTCCGGGAACTTAATTCAATCGCTAATTGTTTGAAGATCTCTTTTTTTTGCGAATCGTCAATCGTAATTTTGTCCAATTCCGACAATGATTTTTGAACATACTCTTCAATCAATAATTCGGTTTTAGATTTAATTTGAAGTTGTTCATAGATAGCGGTCACGGCGTTAAATTTCTTTTGGGCATCAAAACTTTCGCCGGAAAAGTAATACAGAAGCTCTTTTTGTTGTTCGGGGGTTCCGTCTTGCAAGGCGCGCAGAAAAAGATATGTTTTTTTATTATCCTGAATATCGCCGCCGATCGCTTTTCCGAACTCGGCGTGGTCGGCATAAACATCTAAGAGATCGTCTTTTAATTGGAAAGCAAGTCCGATATGTATACCATAATTATAGACGGCAAGTTGGTTTGTTTCGGAGGTATGAGAAAGGATGGCACCGGCTTTGAGGCAGCCTGCCAACATAACGGCGGTTTTATAACGGATCATTTTTAAGAAATCCTCGATGGTAACGGAGTCAGCAGTTTCAAAGTCAAGGTCTTTTTGTTGTCCTTCGCAAATCTCAACGGACGTTTCTGCCAAGAGGCGCGATAATTCAATAACAGTGCGGCTGTCGGCGGGGGTTTCAAGTATTTCTTTAATTGCCATGGTAGCCAACGCATCGCCCGCTAAGATGGCAGTTGAGGTGTTCCATTCTTTATAAACCGTTGGTCTCCCGCGGCGCAGGGGTGCCCTGTCCATAATATCGTCGTGGATAAGCGTAAAATTGTGCAACATTTCAAAAGCAGCAGCCGGATAAACGGCTTTTTCGATGTCCCCTCCGAATAATTCAGTAGAAAGAAACACTAATCGAGGGCGGATTCTTTTTCCGCCCTGCGATAATGTGTAATAAATTGGATTGTACAAATTGGCGGGTTCTTTATGTTCTACCAATTGTTTGAAATATGACTCTAATTTTTCCAAAATTTTATTTTACGTAATAAGTTAGACGCATGTTGATGCTTACTCTTTTATTTTTTGATGAGGTATTGAACGCGCCACCCCAAGTATAATCATCTTCGCTGGAGTTGGGAGCGGTAATTTGGAAGACACCCATGTTACCAACTTTCAGACTTGAGAGATGGGACCCTGCATTTTGGGCTATCGCCTCGGCGCGGGCGCGGGCATCCTTGGTCGCTTCTGCCAGCATCTCTATTTTTAAATCCGCTAACTTCGTATAGTAATAATCTGGTTCGCTGGCATTTATGTTAATTCCTTTATCCAATAATTCGGAAATATTCTTGTGTAACGTTTCTATTTTTTCCACCTCTTTCGATTCAATGCGAACGGTTTGTCTCAAAATATAGCCGGTAAAAACGTTAAAACTGCGTTCTGCTTGCGTGTCATACTGATAACTATAATCCTCTTCGCTTGAAATAGCCTTAAAGGTAATTTCCCCATCATTAATTCCTTTTGATTTTAAATACTCTTTAACCGTATTGGTTTGTTCTTTCAAATTGGAATAGGCGGTTTTCATATCCATGTCTTTAGTTTGGTATGTAAAATTGAGCACAATGAGGTCAGAAACGAAATCTTTTTCTGCCAAACCAACCACGGAAACGGTTTTGGAAGGTGCTTTTGCTTTATAAAAGGGCAAGCCCACGGAGAGAAACGCGCCCACGAAGCATAATCCTAAAATAATACTGATGATAATTTTTGTTTTTGATGACATGGCTGTAATTTTTTAAATAATAATGTATAACGAGATAATAAGGAGTATATTGCAAACGATGGAGCCTATTTTGATACAAAAACAGCTGTTCATTGCTGAACAGCTGTATAAGAATGGTGATCAATTATTATTGTTGGATAGAGAACACGAAAGGCACGCTATAGAACACTCTCACCTTTTTATTGTTTGATTCTCCGGGTTTCCATTTCGGCATAGATTTAACCACTCTCATGGCTTCTTCGTCACAGGCCGGGAATAGAGAACTTATCACTCTTACTTTGCTGACACTTCCGTCTTTTTCCACCACAAACTCAACTAATACGGTACCTTGCACTCTGGCTTCGTAGGCAGCAGGCGGGTATTTGGTATTTTGTTTTAAGAAAGCAGAAAGGCCTTCCATTCCACCGGGAAATTCGGGTTGTACCGGTGCAAATTGCAATATCGGTTCTTCTTCAACTACTTCTTGAACAGCATCTGTCAAAGGAGCCTCTTCAACTGTAGTATTAGCATCGGCTTCAGCTGAAAAGTCAAAGTTAAAATCTGCTGTTACAGTGTTTTCTACTGTTTTCAAAACGATTTCTTCGGTAACTTGTTTTGTCTCTTCTTGGGGTGGTGGTGGCGGTGGTGTTTCATCTTTTTGTTGCATTTCCTCTGTTGGCACAAATTCTTGAACTTGTTCCGCCATAGGGAGACCCTCTTTTATCTGTGTGGCATACAGATGCACGCAGAAAATTGAAAAAAACAAGGAAACATTCAATCCAATCAAGAAATAGATAACTCTTCTTTTCTCAATGTCGGCTTTATAGGACTTTTTATTTGACATAATGATAATTCTTTAAAATCAACGTTGCAAAGATATAAAAATTAATTCATACGAATAGCCTAAGATAAAAAAAATTTTATCTTATTGATAAGTGGTGTTTATAAGACAAAGTGATATTTATAAAAGTTTCTATATCAGGTTGTTACGCAATATCTTCTTCATATTGTTCTGCAGTAAAAAGGGCATCCATTTCAGATACATCGGTTGGTGTTGTTTTAATAATCCGGCCGTTATTATAAGAATCGCTATTAATTCATGCAGGATTTGCTTCAAGCGCTATATTAAATTCTACAATTTTTCGTGACATGGGAAGGAGAAAATCGGAAACGGTTTTCACGGCTTCAATAGAGTCAAAAAATTTGCCCATGGGGCATTTCCCAGCCTGCATTTTGAACTATACGATTTTTTTTTAATAATAGTATGACCAAATAATAAGGAGTACCTTGCGAACGATGGACCTATCTTCATACAAAAACAGCTGTTCATTGCTGAACAGCTGTATAAAGAATGGGGATCCACTATTTTTGTTGGATAGAGAACACGAAAGGCACGCTATAGAACACTCTGGCCTTTTTACCGTTTGATTCTCCGGGTTTCCATTTCGGCATAGATTGAACCACTCTCATGGCTTCTTCGTCACAGGCGGGGAATAGAGAATTTATTACTCTTGCTTTGCTGATACTTCCGTCTTTTTCCACCACAAACTCAACTACTACGGTACCTTGCACTCTGGCTTCGTAGGCGGCAGGTGGGTATTTGGTATTTTGATTTAAGAAAGCAGAAAGTGCTTCCATTCCACCGGGGAATTCGGGTTGTATCTGTGCAAATTCCAATATCGGTTCGGGTTCTTGGGGGTCTGGAATATCTTGTGTCAAAGGAACGTCTTCAACTACAGTATTAACATCGGCTTCTGTTGAAAAGTCAAAGTTAAAATCTGCTGTTGCAGTCTTTACTATTTTCAAGACGATTTCTTCGGTAACTTGTTTTGTTGCATCTTCGGGTAGTGGGGGCAGTGGTGTTTCATCTTTTTGTTGCATTTCCTCTGTTGCCACAAACTCTTGAACTGGTTCCGCCATAGGTAGCCCTTGTTTTACCTGTGTGGCATACAGATGCACGCAGAAAATTGAAAAAAACAAGGAAACATTCAATCCTATCAAGAAATAGATAACTCTTCTTTTCTCGATGTTGGCTTTATAGGAATTTTTCTTTGACATGATGATAATTATTTAAAATCAATGATGCAAAGATATAAAAAATAATTAATACAAATAACAAAAGATAAAAAAAATTTTTATCTTTTGTTAAAATTTATGTTTATAAGATAGATATTTTTACAGGTATTTTTATAAAACTACCTGTAAAAATATCTATATCAGATTGTTACGCAATTTCTTCTTTATATTGTTCTGCAGTAAGAAGGGCATCCATTTCAGATACATTGGTTGGTTTAATTTTAATAATCCAGCCGGCATTATAAGGATCGCTATTAATTAATGCAGGATTTGCTTCAAGTTCTTCATTAAATTCCACAATTTCTCCGGAGATGGGAAGGAGTAAATCGGAAACGGTTTTCACGGCTTCAATTGAGCCAAAAACATCATTTTGATCGATGGTGTCACCAACGGTATTAACATCAACAAAAACGATATCACCTAATTGTTCTGCTGCATACTCGGTAATTCCGATAATTGCAATTTCACCGTCCATTTTCAACCATTCGTGGTCGTGGGAATATTTTAAATTTTCAGGGAACATAACTATTTATTTTTTGGTTATTAAATTAATTATACAGTCATTATTTCTTTTTCTTTTAATTCTGACATTTTATCGATTTTAGCGATGAAGTCGTCAGTTAACTTTTGGATGTCGGTTTCCAGTTTTTTGGCTTCGTCTTCCGGTATGCCGTTATCTTTCAGTTTCTTTGCCAAGTCATTGGCGGTTCTTCGTAAGTTACGGATAGTAACTTTATTTTGTTCGGTTTCTTGTTTAATTTTTTTGACGAGTTCTTTTCTTCTTTCTTCGGTAGGTGTTGGCACCACGATACGGATAAATTCGCCATTATTTTGCGGGTTAAAGCCGAGGTTGGCAGCCAAAATTGCTTTTTCGATAATCGGAAGCATGGGGCGTTCCCATGGTTGAATTACAATTTGACGAGCATCAGGAGTATTGATATTGGCGACCTGCTCAATGGGAGTCTGATTGCCGTAATAATCGACCTTCAATCCTTCCAACATTTGCGGACTTGCTTTTCCGGCACGGATTTTTTGTAATTCCTTATCAAAAAAAACGATGGTAGCATTCATGCTTTCTCTTGCTTGTTCCAAGCATTTTTTTGTTTCTTCTGCCATAACTATCTTAGTTTTCTTGTTTGTTTTTCATTATTTTTAATCTTTCCAATTCTGCCTCTTTCTCTTTCATCTCTCGTTGAAGCTTTTTTATCTCTTTGTCTAATAGCGAATGGTTGAATTTGTAAACCATCACGTAATGAAAAATAATGATGGGAGTCCAACTTAGTGTTACAAAAATACAAGCATTTCGAAATTGCACCACTTCTTTAAAAATAAAGGCAAAAATGAGCCACAACAAGGCAATGGCAAGGATATAAATAGCGAAGTGAAATTTGAAAGCAACGCGCTTGCTTGCTTGCTTATATATTTTTTTATCGACTAATTCTTCCTGATTTTCCATCATAATTAAATTAAAATTTCACATTAGAACAAAGGGTGCCAATTTTTTCGCCGTTCAAAACTCGCAATAAATTTCCATTCACTTGGGCATCATAAACATATAACGGCATATTGTTATCCTGACATATTGTAAAAGCGGTCATATCCATAATGTGAAGTCGTTTTTCGTATGCCTCAGCATAAGTCAGCGTTTCATATTTAACGGCATTCGGATTTTTTTCGGGGTCCTCGGAATAGACACCATCAACGCGGGTTCCTTTCAGCAGCAGATCTGCTTTGATTTCCACGGCACGTAAAGCAGCACCGGAGTCGGTGGTAAAAAAGGGATTTCCTGTACCGCCGGCAAAAATAACCACTTTCCCTTCTTCCAAATATTGAATGGCATTCTTGTAAAAAATCTTCTCACAAACCCCTTCTATTTCCAAAGAAGAGAGTACTTTAACTTTTGTACCGGCAGCTTCCAACACCTCCTGAACTGCCATGGCATTGATAACCGTAGCCAACATGCCCATATAATCTCCCTGTCTTCTGTCAAACCCTTTTTGCATGCCATTGACGCCACGGAAAATATTTCCACCTCCTATCACAACCCCCACTTGGACTCCCTGCCTAATGGCAGATTGAATTTCCGTAGCATAATGATTTACAGCAGGATAAGAAATGCTGTAACCGTCTTCACCCATCAATGATTCCCCGCTGAGTTTCAATAAAATCCGTTTGTATTGCATTTCTGAAATTTTGGCTGCAAATATACATGAACTTTTTGAATTTTATTCAACTTCTTAAAAAAAAGAACGGTGATATAGATTACTTCATTTATTAATGAGACCATTCAAAGAATCGCGGCTCACGGTTTTATTTTTACAAAATCGTAAATTATTTTTCTTTTTTTTCTTTTATAAACATCAGAGTATGGCGTTTTATTTCTGTTGAAATATTAGTTAATTAATTATCATTAAACTATTTATAAAAAGTAAACTGTAAAAATAAAACCGTAAAGAGTCCAAAACGCCCATACACTCATTCAATTATTTTTTTGTAATATTGCAGATTCTTTTTATTAAAATATTATTTACGTAAAAATAAAAAAAATGGAAAACGAAAATCAGAGTAATATTGATGGACAACAAGTTCATGATTCGCAAAATTTAGTTCCTCCTCCAATTCCCCGCTGCCAACAAGCCAAGGCGAAAAAGCCGAAAAAAGCACCCAAGCCGGTTGGTTTCGGAAAAATAATCTTGGGATCGGCAATAGGATTCATTATCGGTTCTCTCGTTATATCCATCTTCTCGGTTCTCTATTTCGTTATGGCACTGGGTGCCTTAATAGGCGAAGAGACAGAAACGCTCAAAGATAACTCTGTGTTGGAACTTACTCTTGCCGGCAATATCATCGAAAGAGACCTTGGCGACCAACTTTACAACTATAATCTTGATTTCACGCAAACCTCACAAATCGGATTGGATAAAATTTTGGCTTCCATCGAACATGCAAAAACCGATGACAAAATCAAAGGTATTTCCTTGAATTTATCGTCTGTTGCAGCCAGTCCGGCTTCGCTTTGCGAAATTCGGGATGCGATCATCAAGTTTAAACAATCCGGCAAATTTGTTTACGCATATAGCGATTCTTATACTCAAAGCACTTACTACTTAGCCTCTTCTGCCGACAGCATCTATATGAATCCGCAAGGTGATGTGGAATGGAAAGGTCTTGCTTTTCAACTTATGTTTTATAAAGGCTTGTTAGATAAGTTGGACATTAACGTACAAGTTGTTAAATGCGGGAAATTCAAAAGTGCTGTAGAGCCCTATATCTTAGAAAATATGAGTGAAGCCAACCGCGAACAAATGATGGTTTTGGCTGAGTCTTTATGGGGAAAAATTGTTAAAGACATCTCCGTATCGCGCAATCAAACCGTAGAAATGTTGAACGCTTTAGCAGATAGTGCAGCCATTCATTCATCGCAGGAAGCTTTCGAATATGGTTTAATAGATGCCATAACCTACCGCAGCAATTATGTCGATATTTTGAAAAACAAATTGGGA
>Ga0265294_10001774_pt1 | contig 28895 bp, 26 predicted proteins | sample MunlanPumphouse3_FD_192504 | JGI IMG/M metagenome (GOLD analysis project Ga0265294, IMG submission 192504) | Groundwater microbial communities from a municipal landfill in Southern Ontario, Canada - Pumphouse #3 | ecosystem: Environmental > Aquatic > Deep subsurface > Groundwater | place...
GCTATTTTATACTGCTTTTTGATTCTTCTTTTTATTCTTTTTCGTGTTTCTCAAACAAACTTCCACTGATTTCTCAATCTAATTTCAACCCCCTACCAACTGTGGAATTTACTTTGGGAATTAACGATTTTCTTTAATTTTCGTCTTTCGTTGCATTTAGGCGTAATTTGTTATATCATTATACACATAAATACAAATATAAAAACAAAAAAGGAATGGTTATAAAAATGAAAAGAGATGCTTTGAGTTGTTTTCGGTGTATTAGACGGGGTTTACCGCTGTTTTTATGCTTTATAATAACTTTTCCGTTTGTGTTTTCATCTTCATTTGTTTTTGCCATTGACCCGGCGGATGGGGAAAAAACGGCGATTGCCAACATAACCGTGGTTGACGGGGTGAGGGGCGACGGGTATCTTGTGGTCTACACCCCGCGGTTCGGGAACACGACCGCCACCAACACGCACGGCGCGGAGGCGGTGGTGGGGAGCGACAACCGCGTCACTTATGTCGGCACAAATAACAATAACACAATTCCGGACGGCGGTTTCGTGGTTTCGGGTCATGATTCGGCGACGGGCAATAAAATGCGGAAGTGGATAACAGACAACATTGAAGTCGGGGATTATGTCTACTTCAACGCCTCCGCCATGGTTGTGGTGGTTTCGGGCAAAGCGCTGGAGGGCGACGGCAAATACTATGAGGTTTCGTCCGTGCTGAACTCGGTAAACAAAGGCCGCGGGGCCGACGCCATGGTGGTCTACACAAGCGATTACGGCGAAAAAACCGGCACAAACACATATGGGTACGAAGTTACGGTGAGAGGCGGCTTTGTGTATAGTGTCGGCGGGAACAACAACGAAATCCCAAAGGACGGCTTTGTGGTTTCAGGCCATGGGAAAAGCGCGGCTTTTTTAAAGTCATACGCGGTCGCGGGAATGAAAGTGATTTATTCTGCCGATGAAAATAATAAAACAATAACTTTCAGCTATAACGAAGAAAGCGCCATAAATAAAATCAAAGCGTCGCTTGACGCGTCTGAAGTCTTTATGGAAAGCCAAAAGTCTTTGCTCGCCTATCTTATTTACGGCGAAATAGAAGACAAAATAGCCGCCGCGAGGATTGATTTGGAAGAGGCGGCGGGCGAAACCGATGAGGCAAAAAAAGTCAGAGCCATAGAGACGCTTGAGGAAGAAGCGGCCGTCATACACGGGCTTTTATACGAGAGCCGCCCGGTTGAATACCGCAACGTGTGGGTCTGCCCCACCCAAAAGACAAAAGAAGAAGTTGCCCTTTATGTCGAAAGCCTGTTTGAAACCGGAATAAACTCGATAAGCCTTGAGGTGATATTCAGCTCCACCACCGTCATGCCCATGCCCGAGGACAGCCTGTTTGAGCAAGACCCCGCGTTTGGCGGCTTTGACGTGCTCGAATCTTTTATTGACGAGTGCCACAAACGGGATATGGAGCTTAACGCATGGGTGAGGGTTTTCTGCGTGGGGGCGCAAAAGGACAAAAACTACCGCCGCAGCGTTTACGCCAAAAAGAAAGAGTGGTGCGGGGTCAATTCGTCGGGGGGAATAACGCTCGCGGACGCGACAAATCATATCTTTTTAAACCCCGCGAACGACGAATGCGTTGACTTTTTGCTGGGGACCTACCGCTGGATTCTTGAAAGCTATGACCTTGACGGCTTTGAGCTCGACTACATACGCTACCCCGGCGTCGTCTATGATGACTTTGGGTATGACAGCTTTACCGTTTCAAAATTCCAAGCTGCGTATAAAACCGATATTGTGCCGGAATACGACACCTCGGCCGAATACTGGGGCGACTGGTGCGATTTCCGGCGGAGTTTGGTCACGGATTTTGTGGGCAAGGTAAGAGAGCTTGTCGACAGCGTAGCGCCGGGGGTGACGCTTTTAGCCGATGTGGGGCCGGAGGTCGCCGCCGCCAAAAACGAGCTGTACCAAGATTATACTGTTTGGCTTGAAAAAGGATATATTGATATTTTGAAACCCATGTCTTATTATAAGGCGGCGATACTTGAAACGGATAAAAAAGCGGCACTGACCGAAGGTAAGTTTTTAGTTATGGGCATAGGCGTATATCAGCCTGCATATGACGACAAAGAGATACTCTCCCAAGCCATCACCGCCGTTTCGCTGGGCTCGGATGGCGGAGGGTATTTTGACGCCGCGCTTTACCTTCAAAGGGGGGTGGGGGAGCTTCTCTCAAAAAGCATTTACAGACTTCCCGCGGTTACGCCGACCTACGACCCGATTCTCGCCGCGGAAAAATATCTCGGCTATATTTCGGGCAGGATAAGCGATGTTTTTATCCCTTACAACGCCATGGATGAGGGCGAGGCGAACGAAGCTTTGGAAAAACTCGGCACAGCCTCCCTCGCGCTGGAGTCGCTTGACAGGGAAGACAGGAAAAACCAGCAAAAAGCGGCTGATATTATAAACGGGTTGATAGAAAACATGCTGAGTTTAGAGGACGGCAGAGCTAAGGATATAATTTTATCTGACCTTAACTTCGCTCACAGAGCGGTTTCAATTAAAGACGTGTCCCAAAAGCTGCTGCGGCGGGTTACTTTAAACGAAGACAAAAACGGCGGGGAATCATCCTCCCCGTCATCAGAATCCAAATCAAGTTCAGAACAAGAAAAAGGCCGAATAAGCGCGAAAGCCAAATATATCGCGATATTTTCAGCCGTCGGCGCGGTATTGGCCGCGTCCGTTGCCGTCGCCGTTTTAATTTTAAAGCGGGGCAAAAACAAGAAAAAATAAACGCGAAACCTGCCGTAAAAGCAGTATTGGAATAAAATAACAATATAAAAAAGCCGTGTTACACGGCTTTTTTCGCTGAAAACAAGCAAACGCTTTAAAATTAAAAACCTTCGCCTTTTAAGTATTTTAAATACTGCTCATGGTAGGAGTTGGGCTTCAGCGCGCTGAGGTAATAATGGCTGTATGAAAACGTGATAAGCTTTTCGGCGTATTTTTCCGCCATTTTCATTTGCCTCACAACCCTTTCAAGCGGGGCGGCGCCCTCGCCGCTCTTGCCGCTGAAGTTTTCAATGTTTATCCAAAACCTCACATACGGCTTTGTGTCGGCGGCTTTTTTCATTTCCGCCACGTGCTGCTCGATAAAATCAATCTTGTAGCCGCTCGCGCCGACCGAGTCCTGAGAGCAGAAAATATCCCCCGCCCTGAAATTCGTAAGGTCAAAAAAGCTCTTCCACATAAGCCCGGTCTCTTTTGGGGTTTTATTGAGATAACCGCTTATAAACGGCGACATAAGCACCGGGAGCGACTTGTCAAGGGAAGTGAAGTGCGACAGCGCCTTGTTAAGCATTTTCGCCCACCATTTCTCGTCGCCGTTAGTGTCGTTATACATCTCCCAAGACCAATACCAGCCGTAAAAGGCGTTTGGGTATTTACGCTTATACTTGTTATACAACTCGTCCGCCATGGCGTTGTTTGCTTTTACCTGCGAATCAATCCAGTCGTCGTTTCTAAACGAGCCGCTCCACCACTCGTCGGCGAAGTTAAGCCCGAGAAAAACCTTTACGCCTTTTTTTTCGGCCGCCTCCAGCGCCGAACCCACATAGTTCGGCCTTATCCTAAGGTTGGGGGTGGTGTGATCCGCCGCGTAAGCCGAATCATAACCCACATAGGAAAAGTCGCCGTTCGGGGTCATTGCCGTCCACTGGAGAATCATAATATCAATCCCGGCTTCAAGCAGCAGGTCGTAGTGCTCCTCCCACTGCGCCGTCTCCCATTTGTCCACAAGCGAGGGCTGAACGAAGGTTCCCTCAAGACGGGGGGTTGTTGCTTCCATAAATTTCGCTCCTTTCTCTGATTTTGGGTTCTGTTTGTAGTATAAAACCCGCGCCCCGCTTTGTCAAGTTTTGTTGTTGCGTTATTTTGTATTATTTTTTATGTTTAACTAAATTGCCCCGCGGCATATCCCGGAAAAACCCAAAAACACAGCCCCGCATTACTTGACAGCTTTTTAAAAGAGTGCTATACTCAGAAAAAGTTAAAAAGGTGTAAAAATGCCGAAAATATCTATCGCAAGCTGTAAAAGTTACGACAAACAAACCTGCCGCGCGGCGCTGGAGAAGGTTATTTCCGATCTCGGCGGAATTGATTTTATTAAAAAAGGCTCGCTTATCGCGGTAAAGCCCAACCTTGTCGCCGCTCTCGCCCCCGAAAAAGCCGCCACCACCCACCCCCGCCTTCTCGCGGCGCTTTACGAAATTCTTAAAGAAAAAGGGCACAGGGTTGTCGTCGGGGATTCCCCCGGGGGGCTGTTTACCCCGTCGCGGCTAAAGCATGTCTACCGCGAGACGGGGGTTTTCGCCTGTGAGGAACACGGCGCCGAGCTTAACCTTGACACGGGTCATGAGGAAGTTTTTTTCCCCGAGGCAAGGGTGGCAAAAAGCTTTTTGGCGACAGCATATCTCCTGCGGGCGGACTATATAATAAACTTCTGCAAGCTTAAAACACACGGAATGATGGATATGAGCGCCGCGGCAAAGAATATGTTCGGCGCCGTTCCCGGCGTGGTCAAGCCGCAATACCACTACAAATACCCGGACAAAGACGATTTCGCCGGGATGATAGTCGATATAAACGAATATTTCAGCCCCAAAGTCATACTAAACCTATGCGACGCGGTTTGGTGTATGGAGGGCAACGGGCCGACGGCGGGAAACCCGAAGTTTATGGGGGCGGTGATGGGGAGCCGTTCCCCGCACGAGCTGGACTTGCTTTGCGCCGGGCTTTTAGGCTTTAAGGCCGGCGAGATTCCCACGCTGAGGGAAGCGGCGGCAAGGGGGCTTATCGCGCCCGGGGAAGGGCATGAAACTCCGCCCGAAATTAAAACCTTTACGGCGCAAGACTTCGCGAGAGCGAAGAAAACCGTAACTGTCCGCTTTAAAGGCGACTCAAGCGGGGTGTTTTTCAAAGCTTTGGATAAGACAATCACATTTTTTCTTACCCAAAAGCCAAAGCTTTACAAAAAAGATTGCACCGGCTGCGGGGAGTGTTACCGCGTCTGCCCGGCAAAGGCAATTACCATGAAGAATAAAAAGCCCAAAATAGACAAATCAAAGTGTATAAGCTGTTTTTGCTGTCAGGAATTCTGCCCGAAAGGCGCTATGAGAGTGGGAGAGCCGGCGGTTATTAAGCTTATTGATTACTTTGAAAAACTTATTGAAAAATAGATTTTTCAATGGCAACTTTTTGATTTCGCGGTTTAGCCACCGCAATTTCGGCAAGCCGAAACCATCAAAAAGGTTGCGGTTCTTTCAATTTGCATAGACTAAAATAAATTTTTCAATAAAGTTTGCGTATTGATAGAGAGGAATAGTTATAAAAGTGAAAAGAATTTTAACCGTTCAAGATATTTCCTGCGTGGGGAAATGCTCGCTCACGGTGGCGCTCCCCATTCTCTCGTCCATGGGGCTTGAGACCGCCGTTCTTCCCACCGCCGTGCTTTCCACCCACACGGCGTTTAAAAATTTTACCTTCCGCGACCTAACCGGGGATATGCTCCCCATAGCCCGCCATTGGAGGGATGAGGGAATTGAGTTTTCTTCTGTTTACACGGGGTATTTGGGGAGCGAGGAACAGCTTGGCGTTACCGAGACGATTTTTGATATGTTTAAAAAGCCCGGCGTTATAATTTTTATCGACCCGGTTATGGCCGATAACGGTAAACTTTATAAAGGTTTTACAAAAGAATTCGCCGGCAAAATGGCAAAGCTCTGTAGCAAAGCGGACGTCATTGTCCCCAACCTCAGCGAGGCGGCGTTTATGCTTGGGGAAGACTACACCGAAAACTATGACAGAGCGTATATAAAAGAAAAACTGAAAAAGCTGTGCGGGCTTGGCGCGGGTTCTGCCGTGTTGACGGGGGTTTCGTTTGAGGAAGGCAGGCTCGGCGCGGTGTCGTATTCGTCGGACGGCGGCGTTTACCACGAGTATTTCAGGGAAAGGCTGCCGGTAAACTTCCACGGGACGGGGGATATCTTCGCCTCCGTCATGCTCGGCGGGCTTGAGAGAGGGCTTTGCCTTGGGGATTCGCTTGAAACGGCCGTTGATTTTTGCGTGGAGAGTATTAAAAAAACCATGGAAAACCCAAACCATAACTGGTACGGGGTTGATTTTGAGAGCGTAATTCCACTTCTTTTAAAAAAGCTTGGCTGAGCGTATACCTTAAAAATAAGCGTGAAAAACCCCGCGGATAAAACGCGGGGGTTTTGTTTGATAATTATTCCTTGTGCGTGATCACGCCTTTGGGGATAACAAATTTTATCGCGGCGGGGACAATTTCCACGGTAAAATTGTTTGTGTGAACCACTTCTCCGTCTACGGAAACGGAAAAACTTTTGTCATCAGCCCTGCAATGTATAAACTTCCCCCGGCGGTAGTAAAGGTATTTTTCAAATCTCTTGTCGCTGAGGTGCCTGCCTTTTTTATATTCGCCGATAAGCGCTATAAACGTAAAAAGCGACACCGGTTTAACAAGGCAGACTTCAATTAAACCGTCGTCGTTTTTTGAGTTCGGGGCGCATTTAAAAGACCCCCCCACATGAGTTCCGTTTGACAGGGTGCAAAGCAGCATGGTTTTGCCCCCGATTCCCTCGCCGTCAACCGTGAGGGAGCATTTGTTTCTCATCCCGCTGAACAGCGCCCTGATTATTCCCGTGGCGTAGGAATTTCTGCCGCCTATTACGGGCTTTCTCTTGACTTTGTCAATTGTTTCGGCGACAATGCTGTCAAAGCCAAAACTGATGACATTGATCGCGTATCTTCCGTCTATTTTAAGCAGGTCAATATCGGCAGGCTTTCCGTTTACGCTGTCGGATATGTTTAAAAAGCTTTTGCTCCCCCCGTAATATTTCGCGAAATCGTCCCCGCTCCCGCAGGGGAAGAGCGCCACTTCGGCGTGGGGGTGACCGACGACGCCGTTTACCACCTCGTTTAGCGTGCCGTCGCCGCCGCAGGCGTAAAACCGCAGCGGGGAGGAAATTCTCTCGCACGTTTCGCGGACATAGCGGGTGGCGTCGAGCGGGCGGAGGGTCTGGTAGATTTCAAAGTCGGGTTTTTCGCTGCAGCCGTCAAGGGCGGCTTTGACTGTATCGTAGGGGTTTTTTACCCCCGCGGCGGGATTGACGATAAAAATATGTTTCATCAGTGTTTGGAACGCTCCGTTGCTTTTTGATTTGCCGCCGAAATTCCAACCGGCGGTTAGATTTGATATGTAAATAAAAAATTCTAAAGAATATATGTCAAAACCCATAGGTATTGAATTTTTATAAAAAGCGGGTTATAATTGGATAAAAGAACAAAAGGAAAGGCGGAGCCGAATGTATAAAATCCTTGTGGTTGAGGACGACAACGAACTGCGAAATCTCTTTACAAAAGTGCTTGCCAAAAACGGCTACCGGCCTTTTGGGGCGATTGACGGCGGGGAAGCGCTTTCGGTGCTGTCAAGCGAATACATTGACCTTGTGATATCCGACCTTATGATGCCGGAACTCGACGGCTATGAGCTGATAAAAAAAATGCGGGACGCGGGTTCCACCGTTCCAGTGCTGATAATAACCGCCAAAGACAGCTTCAGGGACATGCAGCAGGGGTTTTTAACCGGCGCCGACGACTATATGGTAAAGCCGGTTAACGTAAACGAAATGGCGCTGAGGGTGGGGGCGCTGCTGAGACGCGCTAAGATTATCAGCGAGCGGAAACAAACAATCGGTGGTTTTACGCTGGAATATGACAGCATGACGGTCATAACCGAAACAGGCAGGGAAGTGCTTCCGCAAAAAGAGTTTTTGCTTTTGTTTAAGCTTGTGTCCTACCCAAACCGGATTTTTACCCGGGCGCAGCTTATGGACGACATATGGGGGCCGGGTTCGGAGACCGAGGTTCGCACCGTAGACGTTCACATAAACCGCCTCCGCGACAGGTTCCGGGACAACGAGGATTTTGAAATCGTCACGGTACGGGGTCTCGGCTATAAAGCCGTGAGAAAAAACTAAAAGCCAAGTCAAACGATTTAAGGGGGGATAAAATTGACAAGCGATAAAAAATGGCGGATAGGGCTTTATTATATACTTCTCTTGGGAGCTGTTATGGGGGGAATAATTGTTTTGGGGGTGGGTGCCCTTATTCTCTTCAAGCATTTCGGGGTGATTCAAAGCGACGACAACGGCTACACTTTCGCCCTTATAACGGTGGTCATAATAAGCGTGCTTCTGACGTTTTCGGCCGCCGTCATGATCGGGAAAAACATCATAACCCCCGTGTCAAAGCTTTCCGAGCTTTCCAGCCGGGTGGCAAAAGGCGACTTTAACGCGACCCTTGACGCGAAAAGTTTTATAGACGAGATTCAAACCGTCATAGACAGCTTTAACTCAATGGTAAAGGAACTCGGCACCAACGAGGCGCTCTCCAACGATTTTGTAAACAACGTGTCGCACGAGCTGAAAACGCCGATTTCCGCCATTGAGGGATACGCCGTGCTGCTTCAGGACGAAAGAGTTACAAAAGATGAAAAAAACGAGTATGTTGAAAAAATACTGTTTAACACCTCGCGGCTTTCGGAACTGACGGGGAATATACTTCTCTTGTCAAAGCTTGAAACCCAAAGCATTGTGTCCGACAAAGGGTGGTTCAGCCTTGACGAGCAAATCAGGCGGTCAATTCTCACGCTTGAAAAGCGCTGGATGGAAAAAAATATCGCGTTCAATATTGAGATGGAAGACTTAAAATATTTCGGTTCGGAGGGGCTTATGTCCACCGTGTGGACAAATATCATAGGCAACGCCGTTAAATATTCGCCCGAGAACTCGGAAATCGGCATAGGGCTGAAAAGACAGGGCGATATGGCGGTGGCGTCGGTCATCGACCAAGGCATGGGCATGGACAAAGAGACGCTGTCCCATATGTTTGACAAGTTTTATCAGGGCGACCTGTCGCGCCGGAGCGAGGGCAACGGGCTGGGGCTGACGCTGGTGAAAAAAACCCTTGACCTTGCCGGCGGACACGCGGAAGTCGAAAGCTCCCCCGGGCGCGGGACAAGCTTTTTTGTGTTTTTACCCATAAAACAGTAGTTTTTGACAATCCCCGCGATATTTAAACATAGTATAACACATTTTTATACATAATCAAGTAAAACAAATCCGTATTTTAATTTTTTTCCTCATATGGTTTATAAAATAAAACAGACCGCGAAAAAACATCCTTTCGCGGTCTTTTTAACGCTTGGAAATGTATCAAACGCGTTTAAGTATTCAAAGCTTAGTTTTGTTTGTTTTTTGAGTTATAATAGGCTTTCATTGTGTTTTTCAGCAGCATCGCCCTTGTCATAGGCCCAACCCCGCCCGGCACGGGAGTTATATACGACGCCACTTTCGCGCAGGACTCAAAGTTACAGTCGCCGTACAGCTTCCCCTCAAAGCGGTTCATGCCGACGTCGACGATCACCGCGCCCGGCTTTAGCATAGAGCCGTCAATAAGGTTTAGCTTTCCTACCGCTGACACAACGATGTCGGCGTTTTTGGTGTGGAAAGCGAGATCTATTGTCTTTGAGTGGCAGATCGTAACCGTGGCGTCACGGGCTAAAAGCAGCATCGCCATGGGTTTTCCCACTATGTTGCTCCTCCCCGCCACCACGCAGTTTTTACCCGCGATGGGTATTTGGTACTCGTCGAGCAGGGCTATTATCCCCGCCGGGGTGCAGGGCGAAAATACGGGGGAGCCGGCAAAAACCTTCCCCGCGTTTTCCGGGTGGAAAGAGTCCACGTCCTTTGACGGGCTGACGGCGGAGAGGATGGCTTTTTCGCGTATATGCGCCGGCAGCGGGAGCTGGACGAGTATTCCGTCGACGTTTTCGTCGGCGTTGAGCTTTGTTATCGCGGCAAGAAGCGTCGGCGTATCTATTGTTTCCGGGAAGATAACTTCCCGCGACTCTATGCCTGTTTGAAGACAGTCGGCAACTTTGTTTTTAACATAAATTTTAGAGGCGGGGTTTTCCCCGACCAGCACCACCGCGAGCTTTGGCCTGCGGCGCCCGGATAAAACAAGGGTTTCCACTTCGGTTTTTATTTTTTCTTTAATCTTAAGGCTGAGCGTTTTGCCGTCAAGCGGCGCGGCTGTTGTCGCCATTATTCGCCCTCCCCGTTTTCGCTTTGGGTTTCCTGTTCCGGCAAGCCATCTTCGTTGTTTTGAGCCGGTTCGGGTTTGTTTTCGTCTTGTGGGTTTAACACGGTTTCGCTTTCCCCATACGCCGCCCTGTATTCGCTGAGTTCTTTTTCTTTGCGGTCTGTCTTAACAAACATCACCGCGAGGAGAGCCGAACACACCAAAAAAGAGCCCAGCCCCAAATAAACAAACAGCTTTTGCCCGAATACCGTCAGGCTGTCGGTGCGGAGAATTTCAATAAGCCCTCTCCCGAGCCCGTACCACGCGAGATACATTAGCAAAATCTGCCCGTCGCGCTTTTTCCTTTTATAAAACCTTGATATTATAATTAAACCGATAAGGTTCCACAAAGATTCATATAAAAAGGTGGGGTGGGCGACGACGGGAGCGCTGATGTTTACCCATTTGGAATCGATTAGTTTTTGCTCTTGAATGGTCATTCGCCAAGGCAGCTTGGCAATGTTTGCCGATTTTCCGTAGGCCTCCCCGTTTACAAAGTTGCCCCAGCGGCCGATGATCTGCCCCACCATTTCGGCAAGGGCGGCGGCGTCCACGATTTTAAGAAAAGGCAGCTTTTTAACCCTGCAATACACAAGCATGGTCAGCGCCCCAAATATTATCGAGCCGTATACTGCTATCCCGCCGCTCCGGATATTAATAACATCCCAAAAAGTTTTATATTCATAACCGCTGGTCAGCACATATGTCAGGCGAGCCCCAACGATAGCTATGGGGATTGTAATGAGCGTAAGGTTTAAAATGTGGTCCTCGGGTATTTTCTCTACCTTGACGGCAAGGCGGTAAAACAGCAAAAAAGCAAAGATTATCCCCGCGGTGAGGATTATCCCGTACCACTGAACGTTAAGCCCGAAAATCACAAATGCCGTCTCTTTAAGAAACAGCTCTATGCCGAGCCCGGGGAAAGCTACAATGTTTCTAATCATTTTAGGTTTTGTCCTCCTTTGTTTTAATAACGGAAAGGCAGGTGTTTTCCGGCGAAAAGTAAAGCCGCAGGCAGTCTTCCGCCTGAGCTTTGGTTATGTTTTTTATAACTTCAACGTATTCAAAACTGTCTCCGCTCTCAAAATAATGGGATATAAAGTTGTCGGCTATATCCTCAGCGTCGTCAAAACCGCAGACAACGCCGCCGTAGAGCGATTTCTTAACCCTCTCAAAGTCGGCTTTCTTAAACCCCTTTTTTGTCGTTTCGGCAATATGACGCTTAACTTCCTCATAGAGTTCGCCCGGGAATGACGACATTCCCGAAAGATCGGCGAAAAAGTAATTTCTCACAGTCTGACAGCCGGTGTCAAATTCCTCAAAAAGCTTGCGGCGGTAACACTCCGAGTAAAACGCGGACGATTTCCCAAAAAGCAGTTGAAGCGCGATTTCAACCTCGGCAAAGAGTTTTTCACCGTCTTCCGCCGGGAACGGTGAAAGATTTATTCCAATGCTGAAGTATGGCGTAGGGGTGGGGGAAAAAACTTCACAATACCCCGAAACCACGCCACCTTTCGGGGTAAGGTCAAGCCGTGAGAGCGGGGAGGATTTTGGGAGAAAAAGGTTTTGCTTAATGGTCTGAATGACTTTTTCAACTTCCACTCTCCCGCACACGCAAAGCAGCGAGTTTTGTAAATTATAAATGTTTTTCTTGCAGTTTGCAAGCGTCCCGCGGGTGAAACTTTGTATTGATTCGGTGTTTCCGGCGGGGTCTTCGGCAATCGGGCTGTCGCCGCCGTACAGACAGGCGAGCATATTCTTTCTGCAAAGCCAGCGCTTGTTGTCGCGGAACATATTGATTTCTTGGGTTATTATTTTCTTTTCCTTTTCGGTGGCGTTCGCGGTAAAGCTGGCTTTTGATATGTGTTCGAGAAGCACGCCGAGGTTTTCATAAATATTGTCGGCGGCGGAAAACAAAAAACAGGTCTTGTCCGGCGCGGTATAGGCGTTTGAGTCGCCCCCCAGCGCGGCGTAGAGGTTTGTGGCGTCGCCTTTCGGGGTGAAGTACATCCTGTGTTCAAGAAAGTGGGCGAGCCCCGCGGGAAAGGTAACGTCGGCATTGTTTTTATCTGTGTAATGCCTGTCGGCGGAGCCGAAATCCACGGCAAAGCAGGCGTAGGCGACAGCGAAATCTTTTGGTATGACCGCGCAGGTGAAGCCGTTATCAAAGGCAATTTTCAAGTATTTTTCCCCTAAGCCGGGGTATTTTTTTTCTGTTATTGTAAATTTTTCAAATTTTGTCGGCACTGGTTTGTTCTTCCCCTAAAAGCAGATATACGGTGTCAAGCGTTATGTTTGACGCCGCTCTCGCGACGTCTTCCGCGGTTAATTCGCATAGCCTTTCCATTTCTTCCTCCAGCGGGACAAAGCTGCCCTGAATTATCCGCGCCATTCGGTATGACGACGCCAGCGAGGGGTCGTCGAGCGCCTCTTTATATGTGCTAAGCGATGAATTAAGGGCGTTTTGGAATTCCTCATCGGTGAAGTCACCGTTTTGAAGCGCGTAAAGCTCCCGCATAATGGCGGCTTTGGCTCTCTTGCGGTTTTTCGCGTCAATGCCGGTGGTCACCGTCATAACTCCTTTAAGTCGGTCAAACGACAGAGCGGCGTAATAGCACAAAGAAAGCTTTTCGCGGACGTTTACAAACAGCCTTGAGGTGGGGGAGTGGGCGAAAAGCTCGCCAAACAGGGTGAAAGCCGTATAATCGCCGTGAGCGGGCGAGCCGCCCACCCTAAAGCACAGCACAAGCGTGGACTGGGCGGCGTGTGTTTTTTCGGTGACTTCTCTTACCTTTTTAACCCCTCCGCAAGGGCTTACCCCCGGCAGGATATAATTTCTTTCTTTAAAGAAAAAGCAATTACTCAGCCTTTGCTCGGTAAGGGCTTCCTCCCCCGCGTATGTTATCTCGACCGGGGCGGAGTTAATAAGGCTGTAATACAGCTCGGTCAGGCTCTTTTTGTTAAACTTGCCCAGCGTTTCGATATCCCCGTATGAGGGTATGGCGTAGGGTTCGCCGTAACACATTATTTCGACGGCTCTTTTTTTCGCGTAGGCGGGCTTGTTGTTGACAAGAGAAAATATCTGCTCGGTAAGCGTTTGTTTTTCGCGGTTTACATAATTGCCGTCAAAGAAACCCCCAACAAGGCGGGGAGAGAAAATAAGATCCGATAAAAGCTTTAACGACGCGCCGAAAATATCCTCTCCCCGAATGGCGTAGCGGTTTTTCAGCGAACTCAGGGAAAAGGTAAAACAAAGCGACTCGCCGATTTTGTTGGGGTAAACAGCTATATCGCAGCCGTAGTTTTCCTCAAGCGCGCGGGTAAGTGACTTAAGCGTGGCGTGGCGGGAAGTACCGCGTGAAATCACCCTTGAGAGCAGCGTCAGCCCCGCGGCGTTTATGCTGTTCAGCGGAAGAATAAAGCTTACGCTAAGCTGTTCCGTCTTGTATTTTTCCTGTCTCACATAGGTAAGGTTTACCCCGGGGACAAGCGTGGAGTTAACATAATCCATCAAAGTATTTTCCCCGCCGAATCGGTGTCGGTATAGAGTATGGCGCCGCCGCGAAGCCGGAGGGCAGTCGACGGAGTGTGGTTTCCCACCTCCCCGTTAATGAGCGCGAACACGGCGTTTGCTTTTGTGGCGGCCGGCACCACGCAAAAAATGTATTCGGGCGCCATAAGCGCGGGGATTGTAAGGGTTATCGCCTTTGTGGGGACTTCCTCTACCGAAGCGAAACAGCCGTCGTTGACCTGTTGGTGAATACTGGTTTGGTCAAGCTCCACCACCTTGACAAAAAGCGGGTCGTGGAAATCCGCCACATGCGGGTCGTTAAAGGCGATATGCCCGTTTTCGCCTATCCCCATAAACACAATTTCGGGCTTAACCTCGCTGAGCAAAGCCGAATAGCGCCCGCACTCAATGACAATATCGTCGGCGAGCCCGTTAATAAGATTGACGCTTTTAAAAGGAGCCCTGCCGAAAAGCTTGTCGGTGAGGAACTTCCCGAACGATTTGGGGTGGTCGGGCGAAAGACCGATATATTCGTCCATGTGAAAGGCGTTGATTTTTTTAAAGTCAATGGTTTTGTCGGACAAAAGTGATTCGAGAAGCTCGTTTTGCGAGGGCGCGGCGGCGAAGATGGCTGAAATCTCGCTTTTTTCGCAAAGCAGCTTTTTAATCACAAAGGCGGCGTCCTTCGCCGCGGCGATGCCCATGTTTTTTCTGGTGTCGTAAACTCTGTATTCGAGGAGATCCGCTCTGCCTTGTTTAATTATCATTTATTAACCTTCCCTTTCAATCACGGCTTTCTTGTGTTAAACGCTTTAGGTTTGAAATACCCTCTCGCCCTCGATAAACACGGCTTTAACCGTGATATCGCGGTCAAAAACGGCGATATCGGCGTCAAAGCCAACCCTAAGCAACCCTTTGTTTTTTATCCCGCCTATTCGGGCGGGGGTGGCCGTCATCATAGTCACCGCGTCGGTAAGCGTCGCGCCCGCAAGGCACATCATGTTTCTGACAAGGCTGTCGCTTGTGGCGACCGAACCGGCGAACGCGGTTCTGTCCTTGAGCTTGGCGACGCCGTCCTCAATAATGGCGGTAACGCCGTTTTCTTTTGAGCCTAAAATCATCTCGCAGCTGTCGGTTCCCGCCCCGCGGAGCGCGTCGGTGACAAGGGCGGTCATATGCGGGCCCTTTGAGGTGTAGACCAGCCGCATGAGCGGGGGCGGCAAGTGGCAGCCGTCGGCGATAATCTCCACCGTTGTTTGCCCGAGCATATATCCGCTCTCTATAAGCCCCGGTCTTCTAAAGCCGCCTTTTCTTGTTATCGTTGACATTCCGCTGTAAAAATGCGTCAGATGGGTATAACCGTTTTCAAGCGCTTCAAGCATTTCGTCATACACCGCGTCGGAATGACCCGCGGAGGGGAGGATTCCGAGCTCCGTCAGCCGTCTGCCAAGCTCGGCCGCGCCGGGGAGCTCCGGGGCGGCCGACCAGCGCTTTATTATGCCGCTCCCCGCCGTTAGAATTTTTTCATAATGGCTTTTTTCGGGGTTTCTTATATATCTCTCGTCCTGCGCCCCTTTTTGTGCGGCCGAAAAATAAGGCCCTTCCAAATGGATTCCCCTAAGGCAGGTTTTATCCCCGTTTTCGCTTACCCGTCTGTATACGTCAAACAAATTAAACAGTTCCTCGTCCGGGCAGGTGAGGGTTGTCGCGAGCAGGGAAGTCGTGCCGTGCGAGGCGTGGAGAGAAGCCACGCCGACGACGGCCTCTTCGGTCCCGTCCATAAAGTCATGGCCGCCGCCGCCGTGGACGTGGAGGTCGACAAAGCCGGGGGATATATAGTCTTCCCCAAAGTTATGGCAGTCAAAAATATCGTCGTCGCGCTTACGCTCCCCCGCATAGGTGATAACGCCGTCCTTAAAATTAATTTCCCCCCCGTTAATTATCCTGTACGGAGTGATGATGTTTCCCTTTAGCTTTGTCGGGGGGGTTTTACTCTTATTGCTGAATGTTTTCATTTTTATGACCATTCCTTTAACAGGCAAACCGCGTGACAGCCGATTCCGCCGCCGGCAAGGCCGAGCCCTTCCTCGGTGGTCGCCTTTACGTTTACGCGGCAAGCGGGGATTTTTAAAGCTTTTGAAATCTTTTCCCTTATTTTAGGGATATAAGGGGCGAGCTTCGGTTTTTCGGCGACGACGGTTATGTCAAGGTATTCGACAAAAAGGTTTTTTTCGCAAAGCATATCGGCAACCGCATCGATAAGATTCAGGCTTGAAATATCTTTATATTTCGCGTCGCTGTCGGGGAAGAAAAACCCAATGTCACCAAGCCCCGCGCCGCCGAGCAGCGCGTCGCAGACGGCGTGGGTAATCACGTCGCCGTCGGAATGGGCCAACAGCCCGTACTCAAAAGGCACTTCCACCCCGCCGAGGACAAGGCTCTTACCCTCGGTAAAACGGTGGACATCATAGCCGTGGCCAATCCTCAAAGCTTATTTCCCCCCTTTCCCAAAGAAAAGCAATCGCCTTGGCGACCTTCACGTCGCCGGCGTCCGTCAGCTTAATGTTAAGAGAGCTGTTTTCAACGTATTCAACCCTAAAGCCCGCTTCTTCCGCCATTCCCGCCTCGTCAAGCCCGGGCAGAAGGGCTTTTTGGCTCACCGCCCGCAAGGCAAGGTAGATATCCCGCCTGAACGCCTGCGGGGTTTGGACGGCAAGCATGTTTTCCCGCTTTGGGGTATAAATACAGCCCTCTTTTTCGTCGCGGTAGCGCAAAGTGTCCTTTGATTTGCAAAACGCGCTGGCCGCGCCGTGAACCCTCGCGGCGCTTATGACGGCCTCTATTATAAACGGGGTAACAAACGGGCGGGCGCAGTCGTGAAGACAAATTATTTCCCCGCTTGAGAGGGAAACCCCGTTTGAAACCGATATCGCTCTTGATTCGCCGCCGGGGGCGAAGATAAGCTTTTTATTTTTCGGGAGAAGACCGTCGTAATCTTCTTCGCGCTTAGTGACGATAACTATTTCGTCAACCGATTCGCATTCCGAGAACGCCTCCGCCACAAGCGTTATGACGGCTTTGCCGCCAAGCTTTATAAGCGGCTTTGAAACCCCGCCCATGCGGAGCCCTTCCCCCGCGGCGACTATTATGGCGCTGGCGCGCGCTTTACCGCTCATGTGAACCTCCTTTAACGCTCAGGAATGTGAATAGCCAAGCTCAAAGGCTTTTTCGTTGAGTTCCGCGAGCCCGGGCTTAGTCTTTGGCGAGGCGGCCTTAAGACAGCCTAAAAAATACTCTTTCGGGAACAGGCCGAGCGTTTTAATAAGCTTGCCGAGCATGACGACATTAGCGAGTTTCGCGAACCCGTGCTTGTCGGCAAGGCTTGTGGCGGGGATAGCCACCAAAGTGACGTCGTCCCTGCAGGCACAGTCCTTTACAAGCGAGGAATCGGTAAACACATACCCGCCGGGCTTTACGCCGGCTATAAATTTATCATAAGACGGCTTGTTGAAAGCGACAAGAATGTCGGGCGAAGTGACAAGCGGCGAGCCGATGGGTTCGTCGTCAATATTAACCGAGCAGTTGCAGGTCCCCCCCCGCATTTCCGGCCCGTAGGAGGGGAGCCACGACACATTTTTAGAACAGTTCATCCCCGCGGCAGCCAGCTGCTTTCCCGCGAAGAGTATCCCCTGTCCCCCGAATCCTGCCAAAAGAATAGCGGGCATTTTAGTTTTCCTCCTTAGCCGTTTCGGTTATGTCTTTAAACACCCCAAGCGGGTAATACGGTATCATTCGCTCTCTTATCCATTCAAGGGATTTTACCGGGGTTAAACCCCAGTTTGTGGGGCAGGTGGAAAGCACCTCCACAATTGAAAGCCCAAGCTTGTTTTTTTGAACCTCAAACGCCTTTTTAATGGCTTTTTTCGCCCTTATAACGTTTTTAACGCTGTCGGCGGACACCCTTTCGGCGTAAGCGGTGCCGTCAAGGGTTGACAGCAGCTCGCATATTCTTATGGGGTTGCCCTGTATTTGCCTGTCGCGCCCGTAGGGGGTGGTGGTCGTGACCTGTCCGAGCAGGGTTGTGGGCGCCATTTGCCCGCCCGTCATGCCGTAAATGGCGTTATTGATAAAGATTATCGTTATATTTTCCCCTCTCGCGCCGACATGGACGGTTTCCGCCGTGCCTATGGCGGCGAGGTCTCCGTCGCCCTGATATGTAAACACGGTTTTTTCGGGGTTTGCCCGCTTGACGCCGGTCGCCACCGCCGGCGCTCTGCCGTGGGGCGCCTGTATCATATCGCAGGAAAAATAGTTATATGAAAACACCGAACAGCCCACCGAGGCGATGCCTATCGTTTCGCCCTCGAGAGAAAGCTCGTCAAGGGCTTCCGCCACAAGTCTGTGGACAATGCCGTGGGTACAGCCCGGGCAGTAGTGGAACGCGGCGTCGGTAAGAGATTTGGGTTTTGTAAAGACTACCATTATATTTTTATCCTTTCGGTTTCAGTTGTTTATGTGAAGCGCTTTACGAAAGCCGGAGGATTTCTGCCGTCAGTTCCTCCACGGTCGGGATAACCCCCCCCGTTCTGCCGTAATGCGTTACCGGGATTTTGCAGTCGATTGCCACTTTAACGTCGTTTATCATCTGCCCCATGTTCATTTCCGCGGAGATAAAACGCTTCGCGGTTGACGCCAAGGCGTTCAGCTCGCGGGACGGGAAAGGGTAGAGCGTGACGCAGCGGAACAGCCCCGCCTTTATTCCTTTCGCCCTTGCCGCCTTGACGGCGGACTTTGCCACCCTCGCGGTGATTCCGTAGGAGACGACCACAATTTCAGCGTCCCCGGTCAGGTATTCTTCTGAAATTACCTCGTCTTCCTCAAGCTTTTTATATTTTAAAAACCTTTCTTTCACAACCCTCTCAAGTTCGGGCGGGTCTATGTAAAGGCTGTTTATCACGTTTTGAGCCCGAGCGTTTCCGTGGCCGCTTGCCGCCCAAGTTTTTTCCGGAAGTTTTCTTTTTGCCCTTTCCTCAAAGTCAACGGGTTCCATCATCTGCCCTAACGCCCCATCGGCGAGAACCATTGCCGGCATGCGGTATAAGTCGGCGACATCAAAAGCAAGCATTGTGAGCGACGCCATTTCCTGAACCGAGGCGGGGGCGATAACAAACAGCCGAAGATCGCCGTGACCCACTCCTTTTGTCGCTTGGTTATAATCGGACTGGGCGGGCTGAATACCGCCGAGCCCCGGGCCGCCGCGCTGAACGTTAACTATAACGCAGGGCAGGTCGGAACCGGCTATGTATGATATTCCCTCGCTTTTAAGCGAAATGCCGGGCGAGGAGGACGAGGTTATCGCTCTCGCGCCCGAGGCGGACGCGCCAAGCACCATATTTATGGCGGAAATTTCGCTTTCCGCCTGAAGGCAGAGCCCGCCGACTTTCGGCATATGCTTTGCCATGTATTCCGAAAGCTCGGTCTGCGGGGTTATGGGGTAGCCGAAAAACAGCCTGCATCCGGCGCGCAGCGCCGCCTCCGCTATCGCTTCGTTGCCCTTCATTAACATCTTTGCCATTGTTATTCCCCCTTCCCCGTTCTTTCCACCGTTATGACAATATCCGGGCACATAACGGCGCACATGGCGCAGCCGGTGCATTTTTCCATATCGGTCACAAACGCGGGATGATAACCTTTTTGATTTATTTCATCCATATTCAGAACAATTATTTTTCTCGGGCAGGCGTGCACGCAAAGCTCGCACCCCTTGCAAAGGTCCTTTTTAAAAGTAACCCTGTTCATTTGTTTTCCTCTCTTTTCTTTTACAGCTTAAAACAGTTTTTTTGTTATATCCCTTATTTTTATAACGTCAGCTCCGCCGGGGGAGTTCTCCGCGAACGCCGTCAAAGCGGTGACGGGGATTGACGTGAGAAGCGAAAGCTCCGCCGCGCTGTTGACCGAACCCGCCACCAGTTCTTTTGTGGTTTCGGTGCCTAAGTTTGAATTGTTGATTATCCCCGAAAACTGAAGCCCTGAGGATTGTTCTATCGCCCAAAGCGACTTCGCCGCCTCGCTCGGGGTTATGTTTTCGGGGCGGAACATATTATACACATAAAACATATCATAGCCTGTTTTTATAAAATCCTCCCTTAAAACCCGCAGCACCGCCGCGCCCTCCTCGTCGCCGCCGATATCCGCCACCGAAAAGCTGTTTTCCTCTCCGGTAAACAGCAGAGGAAGAGAGGGGGGGAGCGCGGGGATATCCACATTTGTGTTGGCGTAGCGGGGGATAAGTGTTCTTACCCCGAACGATTTTAAAAGTTCTTCGCTGTCGGCGGTTCGGAAATAAGGGTTAACTATATCAAGGTCGGCTATTATCGTTCTTTTCCCCGCCGTTGCCGCCGCAATCGCAAGGTTAACCGCGATATTTGTCTTCCCCGTGCCGAAGTGACCGCATATAACGGCTGTTTTTTTTCTTATAAGGCGTTTCAAGCTATAAAGATTCCTTTCTGCCAAAGAAAACTTTTTTGTCGGTTTAGCCTATCGCTTTTGTAAATTTAGATAACCGCAACCTTTTTGTCGGTTTCGCCTATTGTTTTTGTAAATTTCAACAAACGCAACCTTTTTGTCGGTTTCGGCTTGCCGAAATTGTGGTTTCTAAACCACAAAGACAAAAAGTTGCCAATTGAAAGATTAATCTTTCAATTATGTTGCCAATTGAAAAACTTGTTTTTCAATTAATTACCTCTTATAATATCACCGGACTTGGCGTTTATTTTAAGATAAAACTCCATACCCGGATGGGGCGTGGAGGGTATGGGATTGAGGTCAAGGTCGTAAATGGCGCCGATAAACAGCTTCTTTGGTATTTCGCCCGGGGTGAGAAGTTTTACAAAAGTGTTCGCGCAAAGCTTGTTTTTCTGAACACAGCGGGCAAGCGATGTCTCTTTGTCAAAGCTTTTTACAAACGCGAAAAAGGTTTTTTCGTTTATGTACCCGGCGAGCTTTGTGGTGTTCGCGAATTCAGACGGGTCGTCATAGTAAAACCCGGTGTGGTACTCGCGGTGGCTTACGCTCATAACCTCGTCTTTATAGCTCTCGTCAAAAGGCTTCCCCGCGAGAAAATCTTCCAGCGCCATTTTATACGCGTTTGTGACGCAGGCCGCGTAATAGGCGGATCTCATCCGCCCCTCAATCTTAAACGCGCTTATCCCCGAGCCGACAAGGTCGCCGATATGCTCTATCATACAGATATCCCTGCTTGAAAACACATAGCTCCCGTCGGGGTGGGATTCCACGGGGAGACCCTCCCTTGACTGCTCGGTTACCTGATATTTCCAACGGCAGGGCTGGGCGCAGCTCCCCTCGTTGGCGTTGCGGCCGGTGAAGTAATACGACAACAGACAGCGTCCCGAATAGGCGACGCACATCGAGCCGTGGACAAAAGCTTCGAGCTCAAGGGTTTCGGGGAGCTTTTCCCTTATGGATTTTATTTCTTTTAAAGAAAGCTCTCTCGCCAGCACAATCCGCTTTACCCCGTTTTTATGCCAAAAAGCCGCGCCCTCGGCGTTTACCACGGAAGCTTGGGTGGAAAGGTGAATATCAATGTCGGGAAACGCGCTTTTAACCGCCGTCAGCGCCCCCGGGTCGGACACTATAAACGCGTCGGGAGGGGTTTCGGCAAGGCTTGCGAGGAGGGAATTAAAATCCTCAAACAAACTCTGGCGCGGCAGTGTGTTAAGCGTAAGGTAAACCTTCGCGTTTTTTCCATGAGCGTAGGAAATCCCGCTTTTATACTCTTCAAGCGAAAAGTTCCCGGCGAAAGTCCTCATGCCGAATTTCTTAAGAGCTAAATAAACCGCGTCGGCGCCGTAATTCACCGCGAACTTTAATTTTTCAAGATCCCCCGCGGGCGAGAGTATTTCGGGTTTAAGAGGCGTCATATTCTTCGTTTTCCCGCGCCGCGCGCGCCTTGTTGGCGGCGTGCCCCGCCGGTGTTTGAGCGTAATATGTCCTGCCAACCCTGTTTGAAACAAAGAAATAGGCGTTTATCGAGTTCCCCGATTCGTCGACAGGCTTGTCTGGGTAAATGGCGGCGGACAGCGCGTCAAAGCCGGGGTTTGATATCGCCCCCGGCGGCAGTCCCTCATAAATATAGGTGTTATAGGGGTTGTCCGTGTGAAGCTGTTCGTAGGTCAAATCCCTTGTGTGCTCGGTTAAGAAATATTGTATTGTCGCGTCGGACTCAAGCTTTGGGAACTCGGCAGGGTGGTTTAACCGGTTGTGAAAGACATAGGAGATATATTCATAATCGATAAACAGCTTCGCCTCGCTTTGGATCATTGAGGCTAGGGTGATGATATCGTCAAAAGTCATTCCCGACTTGGCAATGTCTTCTTTAAAGTCGGTCTTGTAATAGCGCCAAAACTTGTCGTTGAAGTTGTTGAGCATTTTGTTTATGACGAGGTACTCGTCCGAATCTTTATAGAAAAAATAGGTGTCGGGGTAGAGGTACCCCTCAAGGCGGTATTTCCGTTCGGCGGGGTAGCCCATTTGCTCAAGCAATTTCACAAATTCATGTTTGTAGGGGTAGTTGTTTATCGCGTCCTTAAAGCCCTCTTTGGTTCCTATGCCGTTTGCCACAAGCAGGTCTATTATCTGGTCGGTGGTGTAACCTTCGGGGATAGTAACGCTGACCTGTATCATTTGGTAGGTTTTTTCGGTAAGCGCGGAGGCTATTTGGCTGTAATTCATTGACGCGTTTAGGGTGTGCTCGCCGGTAAGAAAAGCGCCGTCCTCATCGCCGCGGTATATCATAAAAAGGTTAAACGCCCACGAATACTCGATAAGGCCGTTCTTTTCAAGCAGATAGGCAATTTCCTTTCGGGTCATGCCCTCCTCAATACTCACCGTGCAGGTCTTGTCGGACTTGACAAAGGCAAACACATCGTTGCCCACGGAAATGACATAGTAAGACATAAACGCCGAGATAAGCAGCACAATAAAAACATAAATCGCCGCTTTGACAATAAAACCAAGGTTCCAGAAAAATTTCGCGGCGGCGACGACGGCTCTTATCGGCAGCGGCATTTTTCCCCCAAGCAAAAACGGAAGACGAGTTTGTTCCGGTTCGTCTTCCGGAGGGGAAATGTCTTCGGTCTCGGGCAAAGTCTCGGACGAAAACCCCGCCACTTCCTGCGGCACCTCGTCGGAGAAATGGGCGTAAATTTCCGGCCTTTTGGGTAAATCCCGCTCGCCCTCGGCTTCTCTGTCTGAAAAATGAACCCCCCAAGGGGTTTTGTTTTTGTCAGACGGGGGAGCAATGTCGTCGGTATTTATATCAATTATTATATTATCTTCAGGAATTTCCTGAAGCGGTATCTCATCAAGCTTTGGGTTTTCGGGGGAAGGGTTGTATTCGTTGCCGAATTTGTCAAGGAGCTTAAACAAATCTTCAGCGTTTGTATCTTTAGAAGAGCGTTTTTTATTCAAGGTTTTAACTCCTTCCATGGCAAAAAATAAGTTTTAACGAATGATAAAAAAGTTTATATCGTTATTTTAATACAATTATCAGTATAAATACCAGCGCGAGACCGAAAAAACCCGGGGAAAGGAATACCGCGGCGATGTTTTTTGCGCTTTTCGGCAGAGGGGTTTCGTCTCTCACGGTTTTGCTCCGCTTCCATAGTATACCCTCGGCTCGTGTAAGCACAAGCACAAGCGACATAAGAAACAGTGACGTCGAGAGAAAAGCCGCGAAGAACCCCCCGCTTTTTTGAATGGTAATCCGCAGAAATGAGTCGCTGACGAATATGCTTAGCAGGTTTGACACAAAATGCGCGGCAATCGGCGCGAAGATTGATTTTGTGACGGCCGCCATAAGACCCAAAACAAGCCCGGAATAAAAATAAAGCGGGAAGAATTCAAGCGAAAAGTGAATCATGGCAAAGCAAATCGCCGAAAAAACCACGGCGTTAAAGGCGCCGTACACTCGATATTCAGAAAAAACCACCCCGCGGAAGAATACTTCCTCGCAGATAGCGGGGATAAGCGCGACCGCGATAATAACCGCCAGCGCGGTGGGGGGGTAATCGGCGGGGAGATCCGAAACAAGATAGTTTATTCCGCCGGGAGGCGGGATAAGCGCTATATAATAAATACACTTGATAAGCAGGTTGCCGGTTATAAGCAGCATGGTGGCGAACACCACAAACAAAACCTGACCCGGCCCGAAAGGGGAGGCGAGAAAGTTTGTGTTAAAGCTTCTCCCCCTTAAAAAGTAATAAATTACGCAGGGGAAGAAAAAAACTATAAGCTGAACCACGCTTACCATAAGCAGAAAATCAGGCGTGCCGTCTATCTTTTCGGCTTGCGATTTGATTATGCTCCCGCTGACGGAGAGCAAAACCAACAGCGTTACGGTTAAAAACGGCGTGAGTATAGGCGTAAGGGTGATAAAACGCTTTTTATTGGTCATAAATATCACCCTCCTTTTTTTCGTCCTTTTAACCGCTGCCGGAGTTAACGTAATCCCTCAAAGCCTGTATGCGCCGAACAATCGGAAGTTAAGCGGAGAGGTGACTTTTAAGAAAACTGTGTTGATTTTTTAAGCTCGTCTGCCTTTTTTTCGCCGTACAGCGCCTTGGCGAGCAAAAAGCCGAACTCCATCGACACCCCCATGCCCTTTGCCGTGATAAACTTGCCGTCAAGCACCGTTTTTTGGTCAGTAAAGACAGCTCCGCCGAGCTTAGTCTCAAACCCCGGGAAGCATGTCGCCTTTACCCCTGTGAGAACGCCGTGTCTGCCGAGCGCCATGGGAGAAGCGCAAATAGCGCCGATAAACTTGTTTTCTTTAACCGCCTTTGTGAGAAGCGCCTTTACCTTTTCGCTTGACGCGAGGGTTTCCGCGCCTTTCCCGCCGCCGGGGAGGACAAGCAAATCAAAGCTTTCGCCGTCTTTTATTTCGTCAATAAGCATATCGGCTTTAATATTCAGCCCGTGAGCGCCGATAAGGCTTAAGCTTCCGCTTACCGAAACGAGATAAACCTCCGCCCCCGCGCGGATAAGAATATCCCAAGGGGTGACGGCCTCGGTCTCCTCAAAGCCGTCCGCCATAAGAAAATAAACCTTCATTTTAAATAATCACCCGCCGTTTGTAGTATTTCGTTAAAAATATCTTGCCTTTCCCGCATTCCGCCGCCGGCGGCGCAGTCTATTGTCACCCAGCCCAACTTGCTCGCGGAAAACATCGCCGCTTTGTAGCTTTTTTTTAAGTGGTCAAGGCTTTTTTCATGAATGTCCGTGTGTCTAAAACCGCTTTCGGATCTTTTTTCAATATATTTTACCGCGATTGACGGCTCTAAACAAAGATAAATGGTGAGGTTCGGCGCCGGAAGCCCGAGACGGCAAAACTCATAGTCATAAAGCCAGTCCAAAAAGGAATCCCAGTCTTTTTCCTCAAGTTTTGAGAGCTGGTGGACGGCGTTGGCGGTGGTATAGCGGTTTGATACGATAATTTTGCCGTCGTCATAGTCTTTTTTCCAGTCAAGCATAAACGAGCAATACCTGTCGGCGGCGAAAAAGCTTGAGGCGGCAAACGGGCTGACCGCTTCGGGGTCTTCGCCGAACCCGCCGTTTAAATAAAGCGAAACAAGCCCTGACCAGTCGGGGCGGTAGGTGGGGAACGCTATATGCCTGTGGGGAATCCCGAGCGACTTTAAATGCTCAACGAGAAGCTTTGACTGCGTTTCCTTGCCCGAGCCGTCAAGCCCCTCGAAAGCGATAAGGGTCTTTTTACGGCCGTCCGCCGTGACAGGCTCTTCCCGGTATGATTGTGTAAAGCTGTGATCCATTTCCCGCCCTTTCAGCGCATACGCGATATTTGCCGTGAAAAACAATTAAAATTCATTTTACAGTATAACATTCACCGTATTAAAAATCAATGAAAAATAATTAAATTTTACTCCCGTATAGCAAAAACAACCCCTTTTCCCCCTATGTGAAACGGTGAAAAGTCTTGTTTGCCCCGTTTAAATATACCTATATATTCATTATAACTTTTAAGCGCGGCAAAGCCGCGCTTTTTTACTTTGCAGAAAGCAAATGACAAAAGAAATATTCTGTTTTAATTTAACACCCTATACTCACCGTTAACCGAGCAACAAAACTATTATAAACAAAATCTTATGGATTTAAATCACAAAAAGGTTTTTGTCCGCTTTTCGGCTATTTTTTTGTAAACCGGCCTTTAAATGAAGCGTACCAGCGCAATAATCTGTCGCTTTTCGGGTGAAACCTTTTCTTTTTATTTTTTTCTTCCTCAAGTTTTTTGCGGTCTATCATGGCAAAATTATTTTCATCGGAGTTATAGCGGTCCACCTCAAGGTAAAACATGGTTTCGGCAGACAGCTCTTTTTTAACCATATGCTTGTCCACAAGCTTTGTAAATACATATGATATCACCGCTAAAATGGGAACCCCCATGATCATTCCGAACACCCCGAACATCGCGCCGAAGAAGAGGAGCGCGAAAGTCACCCAGAACTCGGATATCCCGGTTATGTTGCCAAGAATCCTCGGGGTGATAATATTCCCCTCTATCTGGTTTAAAATAAGAACAAAAGCTAAAAATATCAGCGCTTTTATGGGGTCTATCAGCACAATGATAAACGCCGAGGGAATGGCGCCGAGAAACGGCCCGAAAAACGGGATAATATTTGTTATTCCTATTATGGTCGCCACGAGGAGCGGATAGGGAATCCCCGCTATTACATTAAAAAGGAAGCATATCACACCCACAATTGCCGAATTGATGAGCGCGCCCAAAAGAAACCCGCCGAAGATTTTGTTGCCGTGGCGCGCCGTATCAATTATCAAGTTTGCCGTTTCGGGCTTGAAGAAAGCAAAAGAAAGCTTCTTCCCCCAAGCGACAAAGCTGTTTTTTTCTTTCAATACATATACGGCTATAACAATTCCGATAAAAAAGTTGGCGACAAACATCAAAACGCTGAACGCGGCGGAGGTTAAGCTGATGACCGCCGTCGTCGCTTTTGGAACCAGCGTTTCTGTTATCCAGATTTCAAGCGAATCGAGCGCGGCGTCGATATATTTCTGGAACGCCCCCGCCCACGATCTGTCGGCGTTGAGCTTTTCAAGCTTTTGGGACACTTTTGTTATAAGCCGGGGCGCCTCCTCGCCAAGCGTCACCACCGAGTTTAACACCTGCGGGATTATAAGCATTATAAGCACCGCGATAACCAGCACGCCTATTACCGTGGCGATGGCGATAGACCAGCGTTTGGCTTTTACTTCGGCTTTTTGTCTTACTTTTTCGTGTTTGGATTTTTTATATCGATTTTTTAGTTTGGGTTCAAAAAACACAAAAACGGGGTTGAGTAAAAAAGCGATGAATACGCCGTAAATCACCGCGGAAAGATAACCTAAATAATGGTTGATTACGTCCAGCACTTCGCTGAAGTACCAAATAAAACCCATCACCAAAAGGCAGGCGACAATCAGAAAGAAAACGCCTTTGAAGTCGCGGAAGCTTGCCCTCGCGCCGGGGCAGCGCGTTTCGGGGGTTTTTGTTTCGTTGGGGTTTTCCATTTGGCAGCCTTTCTTTTACCGCCTGACGGGGCGGTAAAATTCTTCTTTCTGTTTTTTTATACTCCCGGATTAATATTTTCAGCGTTGCTTTGCGGGGATTTTTCGGTCTTAAGGTTTATCTTTTTTATTCTTTGCGCCTTTACAACAATTATTGTATATCAAAAGGGAAAAAAATACAATAGTTAAATTAAATTGTATTTGAGACGTCTGTATATTTAGATAAATATCTTTCTTTTTTGAGTTTATATAAATGTTCGCAATTATTTCTATTATTTTAAATAATTGCTTGACAAATATGTAAAGGAATGTTATACTCAAAACGAATAATTAGGAAGTTATTCCTAAATTAATGAAAGGAAGAAATACCATGAGGAAACTAATGGCAATTATACTGTCCGTCTTGCTTGTCTCCGCTTGTTTCGCGGCTATCGGCGCGACGGCGGCACAGGCTTTCGAAGTATCTGCCTCTTCCCCTGAATCGGTTACGCCCGGGCAGAGTTATGATTTAGTCATAACGCTTGACAGCATGCCGGCTCTTGGTTCGGAAGAACATGTCTCCGCCATTATTTTTAAGGTCGGTTATGACAAAGACCTTGTCACTTTCGACTTGAAACAAGGCAAGGAGGCCGATTTCACCACTACGCTTAATTCGGGTCTTGAAAATATCGTCGCGGTGGAAGACGATTACATAGACGCCACTTTTATGGACTTTAGTTTTGGTGATTTGTTCGCGGCGGATCAAACCGTTACTTTCCACTTTACGGTGGACGAGTCTGCTGTTTCAAACGTAGTCTTTGATGTTTATGACGTCGCGTACGCCATAGGCACGAATATGACTGCATTTATTGACGGCGTCGGCACGGGATCTGTTTCCGAGTATGTTGCCGTAACCCTGCCTGAACCATATGCTAAAATTGATTTTTCAACAGGCGCGGCAATTGATCTGAAAGGGAAGGTCGAGCTTACCAACAATGGCGCCAGCTTTTCAGAAAAAGAATTCAAACACGGCGATAATACTTTTTCGGCGATGGCGATGAATGTTACCGCCGCGGGACAGAACGTCGGCGGAAAGTTCAAAGAATTGTCGACGCGCGCAGAAGTTATCGCTTTTGCGGACACCTACGGGTTTTCTATTGAAGCCGTATATGTTAACTATGCTCAAAGCAGCATTCAAGGCGTTGTTTGCGCCACGCAAAATGGCGGTTGGGGCATTGCTACAAACGGAGGCAAGCCTTATTTCCTCGCTCACGACGGCGCTTGGAAAACTGCTTATGCGCTAGAAGTCGCGCCAAATGACGAACTTACGCATGTTGTCGGTGTATATGATCCGTTTTCAAAGAACGTGAGAATCTACATAAATGGCGTTCTTGAAGCTACAACGGCATTTGCTAATGCGTTTTTCCCCGGTGACAAAGAAAACTTTAACCTTTTCTACTTAGGCGCGGATCCTGATACAAACGGTGTTGGAAACGACTATAAAATGTCGAATTTTTCACTCCTTAAAGCAAATATCTACGCTTCGCCGCTATCAAACGCGCAAGTGCAAGAAGCTTATGATA
>Ga0265294_10001775_pt1 | contig 28888 bp, 22 predicted proteins | sample MunlanPumphouse3_FD_192504 | JGI IMG/M metagenome (GOLD analysis project Ga0265294, IMG submission 192504) | Groundwater microbial communities from a municipal landfill in Southern Ontario, Canada - Pumphouse #3 | ecosystem: Environmental > Aquatic > Deep subsurface > Groundwater | place...
GTTCACCTAATTCGTCCATCTCATAAACTTTGTGACAATGATCACACCATAATTTATGGCCTTTACTATGCATATTATTTTCGTCTAGACAATGCGGACATTTATATAAAACTTTGTGGAGACCTTCCGCTCGATTTTTAAATTTGATATGAATATCGTGCTCTTTTTGATAACGATAATCATCATATTGAAAGGCTTCTCTGATACGATCGTTAATCTCTTGAACACTTAATGATTCAATTTCTTGAGCTGACACAATACATGTCATATCAGCGGTCGTTTTAACTTTTCGCTTATTTAAATAATTCCAGACTGGTTGTCGCAAATGATTACCATGACAAATGAGAGTAACAACAGGCTTTTTGAGCATTTTGGCCATTTTACCTAAACTATCAGGAAGAATAGCGGTTGTTCCAACCAAGGAATAACGAGCTTCCGGATAAATGGCGCATATCTCTTTATTCTTATTTAGCCCATACATGATATTTCGCACAATCCGCATATCGGAAACAAATTTTCTTTTTAGCAGACACCCGACATCGCGAAGCAATTTCTCTCTTCCGATGAAACCATCGACAGCGACGATATAATTAGCGGAGCGAGGAAAAATGGCTTTGACTGCCACTTTAAAGTCCAAAAAACTATTATGATTACACAAAAGAAGATAAGCCCCTTTAACATGCTGCATATTATGTTTGAAAACTTTATTTCTCGTTGCGATTAACTCTGGAACGCTCAAGATCCATGTCAGCGGTTTAAGAAACCATTTAGTTTTGTTGGGTGGGCTAATCAAATCGAAGCGAGGCAATGAATTAACTTCTTGCAAACTCAAATAATTGATGTCGCTTAATTTCATGGTTTTCTCCTCGTTAATATTACTGAAAAGTAATATCTATCAACTGATTTTAGACTAGTATAATCAATTACACAATTAAACATGAATTTTTAAATGCAATTGTTTTCCTAATTTCTTCATCTTGAATTAGTGATGTAATAGATCATAAATTATTCTTTTGGTTTGCTAATCAGTCAGATCCAATATTCTTATCCTATCTAAAATCAAACTATGAAAATTGTTTATGGAAAGAAATGAATTCTTATTACAATTACTCAAAATTTAATAAGGTCTCTAATGTTTTTCGTTTTAAAATAATTGAGAAACTATCGAGATTAATTGAGACAAATCAAAATCACAATGAAATTAGAATAGGATTTAAAATCAGCACTATGATGAGCCATCAATGAGGCTAGAAGAAAAGAAAATGGAAAGATATCGGCCAAATATAAATGTCAAAGAGATGTTTCACCATAAAATTTACTAGCAAATAATACGATTTAATAAATTATTTATGATTATGTTTTATTACACCTACTTTATACTAAAGTACAACTTTTGGTTTTAGTCGATTTTATATTAGGTTATAATTGCCGTAGAGGTATTCATAAATGGAGAAAAATAATAATCAAAATACTACCGATGAAAATAATTTCGTTTCGCTTATTAATGTTAATAAATATTATGAGAAAAACGTTCATGCCGTAATAGATTTTAATTTGAATATTAAGAAAAATGAATTCATTGTTTTTGTTGGTCCATCAGGTTGCGGAAAATCAACAACTTTAAGAATGATTGCTGGTTTAGAAGAAATTTCATCTGGTGAATTATATATTGATGGTCAATATTCAAACAACCTTGTCTCAAAAGATAGAGATATCGCGATGGTATTTCAAAGTTACGCTCTTTATCCCAATATGACTGTATTTGATAACATGGCCTTTTCTTTAAAAGTACGTCACTTTCCTAAAGCCGATATCAAACAACGTGTTTTAGAAGCTGCTAAAATTCTTGAACTTGAAGATTACTTAGATCGAAAGCCAAAAGCTTTATCGGGCGGACAAAGACAAAGAGTGGCTCTCGGGAGAGCAATTGTGCGCAAGGCTCGTTTATTTTTAATGGATGAGCCATTGTCAAATCTCGATGCTAAATTAAGAGTGCAAATGAGAAGTAAAATCATTGATATACATAATCAAATAGACGCAACAACTATTTATGTTACCCATGATCAAACGGAAGCGATGACGATGGCAGATCGTATTGTTGTAATGAAAAAAGGAGTCATTCAACAAATTGGCACTCCTTTTGAAATATATCGTTACCCAAGCAATATGTTTGTCGCTTCTTTTATTGGCTCTCCTGCTATGAATTTTATTAAATCAACCTACAGTAAGGGGACGATTATTTTGCCAGATAAAAAAATAATTGAATTAAATCCAAATATCGTTGAAAAGCATGATCAATTTTATCAAAATCGTATCACCACTCTTAAAACGCAATTAGAGGAAATAAAAACAAAAATTGATGAATTGAGCAAAAATGTTACTAAAAACAATAAAAAATCTCGCTCTCATGAATCTGATATTGAAAAGTTGCAAAAAGAAATTAAAACGATGCAAAGCGAATTAAACAATGTTAATGACATCGTTCATAACCAAAGTCATGATATTATTTTTGGAATTCGACCAGAAGCAATTGAAGAAACAACAAAAGACAAATCAGATTTCTTTGAAGCAAAAGTTGAAATATGTGAGTTATTAGGTGATGAATATTTTATTCATTTTACTTATGGAAATACACCTATATTAGCCAAAGTTCCATGCAAAAATACTTTGTGGAGTAAAGGGGATAAAATTATTTTAAGAATCGTTCGTCATAAAATACATCTTTTCGATCCAGCAAGCACTTTAACGATAATCTAATAAATAAAACCTTAATGTTAAAATTTTAATTATAATTATGCTAAAATTTTTATATGAATAGAAAAGGCAAAAGTGTTGATGGGCTTATCCTTCCTGTCACTTACAAAGGGTTATTTAAATTTATTTATAAAACCAATTTTATGCTCCTTGTTAAAATGTCTTTAATATTAAGCATTTTTGCTTTTTTGAGTTTTTTAGCAATGGGATTTAAAGGTATTTTTGAATCTAGTATTTTATATAACGCTACTGGTTTATCTGATGAAATTATTCGAGAACGTCTCATGATGTTTCGTGGATTATATGGCATAGTTTACTATATCTGCCTGTTGATTTTTTCTATTGGATTGGCAGGAGCTTTTTATGTCATGAAAAAATTACTTTTTAATGAAGGGGTTAGTTTTAAACGTGACTTTTTAAAAGGCATTAAAAATAATGGCGGTATATTTTTAGCGGCGACTGCTTTTTATGGTTTTATAATTACCATTTCATATTTTGTCATGAATCTCTTATCTTCTGACGATTTAATACAATATTATCTTCCTGTTTTTATTGTTTTTTGCATTTTATCAGTTTTAGTACTAGGTATGTATTTAGTGAGTTTAATGATGGTAACGATATATAAAGTTTCATTTGGAAAAATGATTAAAAACGCCCTTTTAATTGTCATCACAAGAATTCCATATATATTGCTTTCCATCACTGGTTCAGTTCTTCTTTTTATCATCTGTTATCTCATTCCCACTAACATCGCTTTATACATCAGCATTTTTGCCTATGCTTTTATCGGTTTAGGACATTCTGTTTTATTTGTTTCTATAATTGATATTTATTTATTCGATGAATTAGTAAATAAAAAACAATATCCTGAAATTTATCGAAAAGGGCTTTTTGATGCAACAAATGAAGACATAACTGATGAAGGATTTAAAAAATGATTCTCAAAATTGATAATTTACGAGTTACTTTTAAAAATGGGATCACAGCTTTAGATGGCGTGAATTTTGCAATACCTAAAAAATCTTTTATCGTGATTTTAGGTGAATCAGGATCAGGAAAAACCACCTTACTAAAAACAATCGCAGGTTTAATTGACGCCAGAGAAGGTTCCGTTTTTATAAATGATGAAGATGTTACTGAAATCATGCCTATGTATCGTGATGTAGCAATCGTATTTCAAGATTTTGTTCTTTATCCTCATATGACAATTTATGAAAATGTATTAACTGGATTAAATCGCTTCCCTTTATCTGAGGAGAAAAAAGACGAACGAGTTAAACAAATTTTAATAGAATTTGGATTAAAAAATTATCTCAATTTTAAACCTCGCCATCTTTCAGATGGACAAAAACAACGCGTCGCTATCTGCAAAGCACTCGTTCGCGAACCATCACTATTTCTATTTGATGAACCATTAGCGAACTTAGATTTGCCACAACGATTAGCAATCAGAAATGAATTAAAAGAAATTTTTAAAACACATCAAGGAAGTTTTATTTATGTCACTCATGATATTAAAGAAGCTGAGTCTCTTTCTGATCATATTATTATTTTAAAAGATGGGAAAGTCGTTCAAGAAGGTCAAATTAACGAAATAAGAAAACAACCAGTTTCTCTTGATGTGGCACGATTGATATATGGCGATGAATTAAATATTTTATCCACTCGTGAATGGAATAATAAAACAGCAAATAATTTCTTTCAAAATATTGTTAGTTTAAACGATAATTTAGATAGCACTATCGCTATCCCGTATCGAAGTATTACAATAGCAGAAAAAGGCGATTTTAGTGGCGTTATTAGTAAAATTAATACCACACCTAATGGTGTTATTTTCAAAATGAAATTCAAAAATTTAAATGACGCAATACTTCAGTGCTATGTTAATTCTGATGACGCAATTCATTATCAAATCAATGATGCTGTCGAAATAAAAATAAACACCTTTAAGGTGCTTATTTATAAAAACTAATCAGCTTTCAATCGAACGATGTTCCAAGAAAATGGCGGTATTTTAATATCAACATTTTCTCCTTGTATAACGACTGAATTTATAGCTTTCTTAGGAACAACAGTTTCTGGACTTTCAAAAGTGTTTTTAGCGTTTAGGTTTCCACCATTTATTAATAAATGTTCAATAACTTCAATATTTTTATAACCGCCTAATTGCACATTTACTAGCATCTCTTCTTCAGCATAATTTGTAAGTAATACAACGATGCCTTCTTTATTTTGAACCACGGCTTCTGATACATAATATGCTTCGCCAAATCTAGAAGCAAATTTATCACCCTTAATAATAGATGATTTAAGAGTGACTCCACGACAATATCTAGAAAAATAATAATATGGATAATAGATTAAATTTTTAATTGCCATGCCTTTATTCTGCGTCATGATAGGAGCAATAACATTGACCAGTTGAGCTAAACACGCAATTTTTACAACATCGCAATTATTAAGTAAAGTATTTAACAATCCGCTAAAAACAATTGTATCTTTAACAGATTGAAATTCTTCCAATAAAGGAGGCGCAATTGAATAATTATCTTCTAATTTTTTATTGTTATACCAAATGTTATATTCATCAAAACAAAAATAGATATCTTTTTTACTATGATTTTTAGCTTTTGCATACTTAATAACGCTTCTTAAAATATCAATATAATTATTCATTGCTAAATAACTTGCATAATAATCATTTTCTGTCGTTGATTCATAGAAATACTGATGAATGGAAAGATAATCCATGTCATCATAAAGATTTTCGCAAACCGTTCTATCCCATTCAGGAAAAGTTATCATGTCAATTGAGGAAGAACCACATACAATAAATTTTGCATTAGGATCCACTTCTCGCATTTTTTGAGCAGCCAAATGAGCTTTTTGACAATAATCTAAACATGGCATATGGCCAATTTGCCAATCGCCATCCATTTCATTTCCTAAGCACCAATAATTAATATTATAGGGTTCTTTTGAACCAAATTTTCTCCTTAATGAAGCATAATATGAATTATCGTTAGCGTTACAGTATTGAATAAGATTATGAGCTGAATCAACAGTTCCAGTTCCTAAATTAATCGCAATCATTGGTTTGATGTTAACTTTTTTGCTCCAAAGCATAAATTCATCAATGCCAATCCAATTTGGCTCAAGTGATTTCCAAGCTTCTTCTTTTTTTGTTGGTCGTTTGCTTCTTGGACCAATTCCGTCTTCCCAATTATAATTGGAAACAAAGTTACCACCTGGATATCTAACTAAATCAATTTGAAGATCTTCAACTAATTTTGCGACATCATTACGAAATCCATCACCATCCGCGGTTGGATGATTGGGCTCGTAAATACCTCCATAGATAGCTCTTCCGAGATGCTCAAGGAAAGATGAGAACATTGAATCCTCAATCTCTCCAATCAATAGTTGCCTATTGACTAAAATGTTGCTTTTTTTCATCTAATAAATTTTCTCATTTTTTAATAATTTTTCTGTGTTTCTTCTTTAGAACAATGGACAAAGAGATTAATGATATAATCGCCATAGAGGTAAAGATAATAATTACGGCGCCACCACTATTATTCTTAAAGAATAGAATTGATGAAGAAGATGTTCCTCCGCAAAGACCAACATAGTAGTCGTACATATCTCCAACATTATAATTTTTCTCTTTGGCAAATGTTGCAGCGCGAACTATTGTTTGTTCACTTGCTGTTAAATTATTATAAGCAGTTTCAAGAGAAGTTAAAACAGCTGATGGGCTACTGCTTATTTCTGCACAGGTCACAGCGTCAACAGCATCAAAATATGCTAATTCGTTTGTTGAAACGTTATGGAAGGCACCAACTGTACCTTTAGTAAAAGTGATGCTAGTATAAATAATTTCATCATTAGCCACATCTGGACTAGCGTAAGCATAAAGACCGACTTTTGGATTTTCGGCATAGAAAACATTTGCAGTATCACGATAGAAAATATCAACGGTAGTCTCAGTTTCACTATTAACCTTTAAATTAAATTGATCACATGCCGTACCATTAACTTGAGTTTCTGTTTTAGTAAAAATTAAAAATCCACCCGTGGTTGGTGTAGGTTGAGCACTCGCAATATTGCCACCATCAAAATCGCCACTATTAGCAGTATTGGACCATTCTTCGCCAGAAACGAAAGAACCATTCCACTTATAAGCTAGTTCTCCACCAATGACAGCATTAAAGAAAAATTGATGATAGGTTTGACCATCATACCAAGGACCTTGTTTAGCAAAAACCCAAATGTAATTATCGCTATTTAAATACCATGGCACAATACCAATTTGACGTTCCACTGTATTGTCAGTTCCGGTGCCAACCCAATCAACACGTAAAGAATAGTTATTAGCCCTTGTGTCAAAATCTCCAGTCACTAAGAAATTCATAAAAGCAGCAGTGTTAGTACAAACGATTTGTTCATTAGCATTATCAATAGTAAACGGATCGCTTCCGTATGTTTTTACTAAATCCCAATTATAATCAGTGATTGGAGTTGGTAACCCTTTAACGATTTCTTGAGTTTGTTTTGTTACTTCAATTGAGTTAACATTTTGGTTTGAAGCACCAGCATTAAAAACGCCAAACAAAAATCCAGCAAACAGCAAGCCAAACGAGAATAGTTTGAAATTCTTTTTCATATTATTTTCCCTCTATTTTATAAAAACATTATCTGTCATGATGAAATAGCTCACAATACCATTACTCACCAACAATATGCAAAAAATGTTCAAGAAAATAAATGGTTTATATATAAACATAATTTGTATCTTCTAAAAAACACATAAAATAATCATTAAACAATTAATTTTTTTCATTATGCAATTGCTGATATTTTTTAGGAGAAATACCAGTAACTTTATGAAAAATTTTTGAAAAATAATTATATTCTTGCCCCACTAATTCAGCAACTTCTTTAATTTGTAAATTAGTATCTAATAAATATTCCTTAGCTTTATCAACACGCATCATTTGAACATACATCGCCACTGTTGATGAAAAATAATTATGAAATATTTTATATAGCATTGAACGAGAAAGGAAAAAATGTTGACATAATAAATCAACAGTTATTTTCTCTTTTAAATTATCACTTATATATTCGCTTATCTTATTAGCGAGATCATCGTTTTTTATTTCAATATAGCGATCAAAAAAAACATATTTTGCACAAGCCGCTAAAATCAATGTAGAAGCATTTATTAATTCTTCAGTTTTTTTATCTATTGATTGAATAGCTTTTTGTACTTTCGTTTCATTTAAATCAAGGTTAATTGCGTTTTTTAATAGAGCTTTTAAATCAGTTTTATTTGAAATGATTTGTCCCAAAGTAATATAACCAACCAATTCTCCTTTAATAAGAATTGGAGCAAAAACTTCAGTTAACCCCATCGGGCATATATATGTTTTTGATTGTCTGGTTAAACGGCATTCTTCTAATCGTTCATGATCGGCTTTTAAGCAAATGGCGGTTCCCGCTTTTGTTGAACGAATTAACTCACAATAACTATTATATTTATAAGGATAATATAGAATTTCATTTTGTTTTTCATCATAAATACTAACTTTGATACCACTTAATAAATAAATGTTTTCAAGCAAGTTACGTAGTTTCTCTAAATTAAATTTTATCATAATCGATTACTATATACGATTTTACTATATTTGAAGATAAAAAGCACTATTGAACGTCTAAACATCCTCATATTATTAAGATGTATGAACATTCTTGGTCTCGATATTGGTACGACAACAATTAAAGGGCAAATATTGAACCAGCAAGGCGATGTTTTAGTTTATGATGAAGAACCAACTCCTATCTTAGAAAAAGATAAAATTTCTTACATTTCTCCTAAAAAATTACAAGACACAACTTTTAAAGTTATTCATTCATTAGCTAAATCTGTCGATGGAAAAATAGATGCCATGTGTTTTTCGTCATTTGGCGAAGCTTTTACTTTAATTAATGATAAAGGCCAACCAATCTGTGACTTTATATTATTCATCTCTAATTTAGGCAATAAAGAGATAGATCAACTCAATAAAAAAATAGATCGACAAGCAATTCAAAATATTGCTGGTGTCAATCCAAATCGTATGTTTTCAATTTCTAAATTATTATATCTAAAAAATAATCAACCTTCCATATATCAACAAGCTAAAAAAATACTTTTAGTATCTCCTTTTATTGTTTATTCATTAAGTGGCATTGCACAATGTGATTATTCTTTAGCATCTCGTACGATGTGCTTTGATGTTAAAAACAAAATATGGTCAAAAGAAATAATTGATAAAGCTGATTTAAATTTTGACTTATTTCCTTCTCTTCATGAATGTTCAGAAATTATTGGTAAAATCAAGCCAGATGTTGCAATTCAATTAGGAATCAATCCAAATTGTCTCATATTATCAAGTGGTCACGATCAAGTCATGGCTGCTATCGGAAGTGGCGTCTACAAACAAGACATGGCAACAGATGGCACAGGAACCGCTGAATGTTTAGCCGTTACATTTAAAAACATTCCTACTAATCAATCCTTTTATGACAACAATTACTGCGTTGTGCCATATATCATTCCCCACACATACATTACTTATGCTTTTACCTCTACGGGTGGAGGATTATTAAAATGGTTTAAGGACAAAATATTGACCATTGAAAGTAAAACGTTAATTACAGAAGGCAAAGATTTTTATCAGCATTATGCTAATAAAAAAATTAATCTTCCTACTGATTTATTAATTCTTCCTCATTTTGATGGAACAGGAACTCCATATTTAGATGCTGAATCAGTTGGTGCTATTATCGGTTTAACACAAAGCACACAAAGAGATGAAATATATTTTGCTCTAATGGAGTCCACTACTTTCGAAATAAAATTGAATATATCTTTATTAGAAAAAGAAGGTCTAAAAATAAATGCAATTATCGCAACAGGAGGAGGAGCTAAATCTGATTCTTGGTTGCAGATGAAAAGCGATATTTTTAATCAAAAAATTGTTACCGTTAAGCAATCTGAAACAGGGATATATGGCTGTTTTATTTTATGCATGCACGCTCTTAATCCGCATTTATCTATCGAAGCGCTTATTCGTAATGATAACCGCATTAAAAATATATACATTCCCAATCAAAATTTAGTGAATTTATATAATGATAAATTTGTTAAATATATCAAACTCTATCCATTATTAAAACAACTAAAAGGAGATAAATAATATGAAATTTGCGCTGTTTTTTGGAAATCGAGGTTTCTTTCCGGAATCACTAGTATCCGGAGCAAGAAAGGATATGTGTCTAGCTGTAACTAAGGCTGGACATGAATATATCTGTCTTGATGAAAATGCCACTAAATATGGTGCCATTACTAGTGAAAATGATGGTTGGATTTATGCCAAATGGCTTAAACAACATTACGATGAAGTTGATGGCGTGATTATGTGCCTTCCTAATTTCTCTGACGAATCAGGAGCTGTAAAAGCTTTACGAGATTTTAATAAGCCAATTTTAATACAAGCTTATCCAGATGAGATTGGGCACATGGATTTTGCTAATCGACGCGATGCTTTCTGTGGAAAAATTTCAATATGCAATTACTTTAATCAATGTGGAATTAAATACACAGTTTTCAAACCACATGTCATTCATCCTCTTGATCCTCTTTTTATCGAACAAATACAAAATTTTGCCAGAATATGCAATGTTACCAATGGTTTAAAAAGACTCGTTATTGGTGCTCTTGGCGCTAGAGCAACTGCTTTTAAAACAGTTCGTTTTGATGAAGTAAGTCTCGAAAAAAATGGTATTACAGTTGAAACTATTGATTTGAGCGAATTGTTTGATCATGTTGATCATTTAAAAGATGATGATAATGAAGTTTTAAAGACAATAGAAAAATTAAAAGCTTACACGGACTTCACTCATGTTCCTGATGATCGAACCCTTTATATGGCCAAAACATTAGTCGCTATTCTTCAATATGTAAAACAATATCATCTTAATGCAATTGGCATTCGATGCTGGAATGAATTCCCTGCAGTCAAAAAAATTTCTGTTTGTGCAATCGCCAGTTATTTAAACACAATTGGCATTCCAACTACTTGTGAAGTTGATGTTTATAATGCATTAGCAATGAAAGCTTTATCACTGTGTGATAATCAACCAGCTACTGTCATGGATTGGAACAACAATTATGGTGATGCAGAAAATAAATGCATTCTCTTTCATTGTGGACCAATGGCAAACTCAATGGTCGAAGGAAAGCCTGAAGTTCAAGTTCATAAAATGTTTGAAAAATCTTATGGCAATAATTGTTCATGGGGCGTCAATGTTGGAAAACTTAAAAAGGGATCCATCACTTATGCTTCCGCAAAAGTTGAAGATGGAAAAATTGCTTTTTATGCTGGCGAAGCTAAGATTACTGGTGAGCCAGTCGAATCAGCTTTCTTCGGTTCAAGTGGAGTGACACAGTTTGATAATTTAGAGGAATTACTACTATATGTTATTCACAATAATTATCATCATCATGTCTCATATACTTATGGAAACTATAAATTAGTTTTGAAAGAAGCACTTCAAAATTATTTAGGTTGGGACATTAAAGTTTTTTAAAGGAGAAATAAAATGTTAGTAAATTTAAATGAAATTTTCAAAGTCAGTCGTCAAACGCACACCGCGGTTGGAGCAATCAATACACCTAATTTAGAAACATTAATTGCTGCGATTAGTGTCGCTGAAAAGTATAATATTCCTCTAATTATTGCTCATGCACAATTGCATGATTCATTAATGAAAATTGAAATTATTGGACCAATTATGCTTGATATGGCCAAAAAAGCCAATGTTCCAGTTTGCGTTCATCTCGATCATGGTGAATCATTTGAATTTTGTAAAAAAGCAATTGATTTAGGTTTTAGTTCAGTGATGATTGACGCTTCTCTTTTAGATTATGAAGATAATATTGCAATCACTAAAAAAACGGTAAATTATGCTCATGCTCGTGGAGTTACAGTGGAAGCAGAACTAGGGCAATTGCCAAATCGCGAATCTGGCGATTCAGGAAGTGATGAAGCAAAAAGCCATTATACTGATCCAAAATTAGTACCTGACTTTGTCGAAAAAACAGGAATTGATGCTTTAGCCATTGCTTTTGGAACTGCTCATGGCATCTATAAAACAAAACCTATTTTAAATTTTGATATTATTCGTCAAGTGCGAAAACTCAGTAATATTCCATTAGTAATGCATGGGGGCTCAGGTTTACAGCATGCAGATTATATTGAAGCCATTAAAGCCGGAATTAATAAAATTAATTACTATACTTATATGTCATATGAAGGTTATGCAGCTGCCAAAGCCCTCATCGAAAAACAGCCAACTGGTTTCTATCATGATATCTGTGACGTTGCAACCAAAGCGGAGGAGAAAAAACTTGAAGAAATTCTTGCTGTTTTTTCTAATTTAACAAAATGAAAGAATATGTTTCATCATTAGAATCTTTATGTGGCGCCTATCGCTTTACTTTTAAAGATGGGAAAGCCAAAGGCTGCGATTGTATCGTAGCCCATAATGGTGTCTTAACTCTTTATATAAATCCAGATCGAGGTCTTGACATTTTACGCGTTGAATATCGTGGTGAAAATGTCGCATTTATCTCTAAAAATGGAGAAATTTCGCCATCATTAATTGGAACAAATGGATATCAATTTGTCAATTCTTTTCCAGGTGGTTTTCTTTATACATGCGGATTAGATAACTGCATGGGAGAAGATACAATTAAAGGCAAAAAAATTCAACAGCACGGAACTTATACTTATCTTCCTGCTGAGAATTTAAGTTACCAAACTATTGAAGAAAATGGGAAACTATTTCTCATTATCTCGGGAATTATGCATTATACAGCCCTTTTTGGTGCCAATATCGAATTAAAAAGAACAATTACATTAGAATATGGTCAGTCTTCTTTTGAACTTGTTGATGAAATTACCAATCAAAGTTTTGCCAGCGATGAATATATTATTATGTATCATCATAATTTAGGTTATCCACTACTTGATGAGCACGCTAAATTATCAATAGATCATAAAGCTATAGACATTTATGCACCTGGTAGCAATATCAATAATTGGTCAAACTTTGAATCTCCAAAACCACGAAAACCTGAAGAAGTGTTTGTTCATACCATAAATGGCGGACAAAAAATGCATGCGGAACTTGCAAATAACAATCATTCAGTATCTATAGAATGGGATGGAGATAAACTGCCCTATATGATTCAATGGAAATCAATGGCCTGCCAAGATTATGCTTGCGGAATTGAACCAACTATTTCTAAATATCCTGCTAAAACTTTCAAGAAACTTGATGCAGAATCAACCGACACTTATAAATTAATTTATCGATTTAAATAAAATAATTTTATAGCAAATAAAAAAGTGGGGATTTAATTTCTCCACTTTTATTGTAGTTTATTAACTAATTGGCTTTTTTTGACAATTGCTTTTGTTTTTTTACGCCGATATTCTGAAGGCGTCATTTTTTCATATTTAACAAATAAATAATGAAGTGAACGATATTCATTAAGACCAATTGTCATTGCTATTTCTTCAAATGTTTTTGTTGTTGAAGTAATAAGTTCCTTCGCTAAAGCTAATCTCAATTGAATAATATAATCCTTAATCGTTGTCTTTGTTGCTTCTTTAAAAATTCGTTCAAGATGGGTTCTCGAATAATTACATTTATTTAGAATATCATTCAAACTAATATTACTAGTATAATTATCATTAATAAAATTAATGACTGAGATTATTTTGCTATTAATTTTAGAAGGATTCTTTTTAAGAGCGTATTCAAGAACACGAACTAACATTTCATAAATTGTATATGACATCAAATAAGGGGTTGAAGAATTCCAATTCTTGTGAAGTTCACATAATTTTAAAATGTAAGGGACAAAAAGGTCCTCGCGAATATTAGAAATAACAGGACCATAATTAGCATTTAATCGTTGATAAATTTCACTAACAATTTGGTTCTGATATAGATGCGTGAAATAAATGTTCCATTCTGAGCCTGGAATTGGCTTTAAAGAGTGATATGAATTATTTTCAACAAATATTAAATCATAAGGTTTTAAAATATATGGCTGATTATCAATTGTAAGAACGCCAGAACCACTAATGGTATAAATGATGGTATATTCATTCCAATATTCCATTTCATTATAATATTTAGGTCCAATTCTTTGAAATCCATAAAGACGTGGATAAATTAAGTAAGGCTGCTTGATCAGTTGAATTTTACTATAGTAAATATATGATCCTTCTAAAAAATCATCAACGTAATAATTTTTTCTTTTTGCCATAATCTTTATTTTATCATTTTCTTTTTTCTAACACTTCTAATTGTAAAGAAGATACCTAAACCAATTGCAATTGCTCCTAACGATCCAAAAATAGAAATAACAATAATCGCTTGATATGGTAAATCATTTCCACCGTCATCAACTATTCTCTCACTTACTACAATATCATAGTCGAGCGGATCGGCGGTATTACCCCACGAATCTTCACAATTTACTTCAACATGATAAGTGCCAACTATTGAAGGCGTGAATTTATTATTAGTTACAGTGACTGCGTCTCCATTAGGATCTGTTACATTGATAACAGGAGTTAAAATATCACCAATAGAATTAGAGGCTGTAAAAATAGGAAGTGAAATTGAATCATTAACATAAGCAGTTGTCGTAAGAGAACCATAATATGCAATAACAGGTTTCTCATCAAAAGAATAAACGCGTTCTTGTGATGAAATATTAAAATTATCAATAAGCAAATCACAATTAAAAAAGAAGAATCCTGAATATTGTTGTGTTAAATCACGTGTTGATAAACCTTCTAATGTACATGATAAAGTCGGATTAGTTGATCCATTTAAATAGACATAAACTGTATCTTCATCAATTTGAGTTTCCAGTTTATTTGCTGTATCTTCAAAAATATAGGAGACACTTGTATATTCATGCCACTCAGTTCCACCTAATACTTCGCCATTTAAACGACCAGTTATAACGATTGAGCCTGAGGAATTAACTGTCCATTTTGAAAACATCACAATTAAATAATTATTAAAATCTTTAAAATAAGGAACAAGAGCAGCTTTTTGTTCGGAACCACTTAAATTAGAGGCAGTAAATGTCGCACCGGAATAAAAGTTTTGAACATTAAAATTAGCTGTTAAGGCTCGATCTTGCATATATGTTGTGCCATAACTTTGACTACATGAAAAAGTATTATCATCAATTAGCAACCAAGATGAAGCACGACTACCATAGGTATGCCAATCATTTTCAATCACTTCATCATAAGCAGCGTATCCATCTAAAGAGACGTTCTCAAATCCAACCGCTGTACCGGCTGCAATAATGCCGACATTAGCGACATTTGATAAATTTCTGCCCAAGATAGTGAAAGAATCTGTAATTGTTGTTAATTCATCAGAATTCATTCCTAATTTTATCGTTGCGACGCCTTGATTAATGCTGACAGAAAGAGTTCTGGTTTCAGTATCAGGACATACAAATGTATATGAAGTTGGTAAATCAAATTCTTCACTATCCGTACTTTCATCAAATTGATATTCAGCAATAATCTTACTCGCAGTCACCATCACTCTAAAATAACGAGATGGATTTTCTATCCATGGATAAACTCCAAACACAGTTTCAGAAGTTATTTCAGTCGCAGTTGTAAGTGAGATTGAAACGTTTTCATAATAAGTAGTAGGAAAATATATAGAGGTTAATTTATTCGTATCACCAGATGTAATAGAAGCAGCTTTAAAATTATAATATCCACCTGGACTAGTAATGGAATTTTGAGTATTCGCAGAAATATATGATTCGCGGCCATTTAATGTTTGCATATACCAATCATAAGAAACATAAGCTAATTGAGTAATGGTTACATTCGATAAATTCACTTCTACACCATAAAGACATATTCCCACATCTTGACCAGCAATTAACTCAGAATTTTGATATTCATAAACAATATTTCCATTTATATAGAGCTCATAATTATATCCATGTTTAGCGACGCCAATATTCGTAATACTAGTTGAATCAAAACCATCCAATAGAGTGAATTCATTCACATTAACATATTGAATTTCTTCAAGCTCGCTAGTGGTATATTTCCCTGCAAAACCAACCATGACACCAGTTGAAGTAACATCGACAATTCCCGCTAAATAATTGTATCCATCTTTATAAGATATAATTCCACCAATACCATAGGTAGTATCATGATTTAATGAACTAATATCATAAAAAATCTCATATCCACTAGTTTTATAAGAATTGTTTTTCACTAACATGGTGTTTTTCCAATCTGTTCCGCCAAGAGAATTGACAGAATAAACATTATCAGTTACATTCCATGCTTCATTAGCAGATTTACCTGAACCATCGGTTCCAATTTTGGCATAAGTTGCCGTATTATTAAGTGAATTAACTGTAAAATCAGAAAAAGTTACTGTGTCATCATAAGCATAAACACCAACACTAGCAGCCTTATTAGCATATTTCACTGTATCGCGAATAATAAAATATCCCAAAAGATTGCTGTTTAAATACAAAGAGAACAAATCTGCGTCTCCTGCTTCAGTCAATGTTTTAGTAACTTTAAAATTGATTGTGCTATTTTCCGGAACAGCATATTGTTCATTATCTCCAATCATCCAAACATCATTCCATTCCGATTGCACAAATGATGGGTCTCGATAAATGTAGGGTGCTTTCCCTTCAATTCTTCCCGTTAATTGCAATTCTCTCATACCATTTGTTTGTTCACTTGGATCCCAGTCCATATAAGCAAGCAAAAAGTTATTATCATCAAGATACCAAGGAACAATACCAATATGAACACTCTTTGTATTTGGATATCCCATCGTTCCTGAAGCAACGATAGAAACTTCATAATCACCAATAGCAACATCACTACTCTTAACTAAAAAATTGCCACGAATAGTTGAGTTATTACTGCCGACAATAGAATTTTCATTTACAGTATATGGCGTAGGACTGACAAAATTATAAACTCCCGCCCATTCGCTAGCGACAAAAGAACTTTCCGCATGAGTTTCCTCAGCAGTCATATTAGTAGCGAAAGATCCAATTGTGCCAACAACTAACAATGAAGTAAATAAACCGGCAATCAAGGCAATCATTTTTTTATTTTTCATATTTCTTCTCCTTAAGCGATATCTTCAATCATTGAAACACCATAATCGTCAATAAGATGAGTGATAGGCATTATATTAGCAATTGAGCCCCATGGTAACCACACCATAACGGATGAAAAGCTGAAATCAGAAATTTTCGAAGCTTCTGGCATTTGAGCACGATAGACATATCCCATCGTACCATAGTAATCAGTGTTCATTTTTGAACCATTCTCTATTAAAATAGAGGCATTAAGAAGAGAACTAATACCTGTATATTCATAAACTTTATAAATATCGTACCAAATATACGATGAATAAGAATCGGCTCCACCATGTCCAGTAGCAATAATCGAAAAACCAATAGTATTACCATTTTTAAACGGGTTATAAGGATCAACTGCAGAAGTTGATGATGGGCAAGCAAAATTATAGACAAATGTCCATGAAAGAGAGCATACTGCCGCATGTAACATAGCATCAAGATATTTGCTTTCGTTTGTCACTTCATATGCCGCTTTAAAAGCATATAGTGCATAAATTGCCGCTTCCTTATCTACAACATTGGGGTTATCAGGCGTTCCACCAACATATTTACCAAGCGATTGATAAATTTCACTATAAGAATATTCCGCTGCTGAAATTAAGGAATTCAAATAAGTTATATTATTTGTCACTTCATACATTTCTTTTAAGAATCTAATAGCGATTGGTGTATTTAACGTTGATGATCCTTGAACATCGGAATCAGATGGAACACTTGCAACTGAACCAGATGTTGTATATGCTCGACAAAATGAACCATCACTATTTTGTTTAGCCACTAAATGATTAGTGAAATTAATAAGAACACTAAGCCATTCACTTCGCTCGTCTCCAATTGACTTTGAATATTGATAAGCATCTAAAATGCCTTGCATTCCATCAATCATACAACGTAAAAAGCAAGAATAAGAGCGATATGTTCCACCACTAGAATTATTAGCAGGATCCCACCAAACATACGGAAAATATGTCGAATTTATGCGAGACGAGGTCCAGAAATTCAAAATATTGAGACCTTTCGCCACTAATGAAGCATCATTTTGTTCTTTTCCCGCTCGATATAATTGATAGCCAACTGAAGTTTGTTGACCAACAAACCCCATCTGAAATGACATAACTTTTGAATCAGTATCAGAACCATCAAGAGCTAATTGCCAAGGAACGCCTGCTGATATATCTGAAGTGCCATATTGAACATATTCGCTATCAAATATTTCAATTGCTTGATCATAAGCAATGTCATTATCAATTTTAGTCACATTTGAACCAATATATTGATAAGAATTTAAATATGAATCAACTAATGAATCATTAAATGAATCAGTATGATTAGTAGATATAGCTAATGTCACTTCATGATCAACACCAACTTGAACAGGATGATATCGACGAGCCCACGTTGAACCCGAATCATATGTAACTGGACCTTCAGCACAAGGATAGACAAAATCTACACTAATTGTCTCCATAGTAAAGCCAAAAGCCCCATATTGAATAAGAGCGTTAACATCTCCAGAGGTTCCTCCACCAACAATTCCATTAGCTGATATTTCGGGATAAGCATGAGAAATAGAAAAATAATAATCACTTGAAATATTATGCAACATAGCCATCGGCAAGCCCATTCTTGTTTCTTTCACATATAAGGCATCAAGATATAGATTTGAAGCGATAGCTCCTGCACCAAGATTGCTTGTATCTTTATATAAGATTGAAGGAATAAAATATTGAAATGAATCGACATTAGTTGATTCATCAGCGTTAATCAATGAATAAACACTAGCAAAACCAACATCTTTAGTATTTTCTTTAGCAACATTAACTTTGCGATCAACTAAGAAACCTTCATCTCCATTGATATAATACGAATCAAAAATAATAAATTTCGATCCATTAGAGGTTTCAATTACACTTTTACATGAATAACCATAATTAGTGGCTTCTACTTGTGAGTAAGCTGCTTTATAAACTGTTTCAATAAATTGATTTAGCAAACCACTGTTTGGTCCACGAACATGAAGAGTGACGGGTTCGTCATTAAATGAGACAAGATAATGTGAAGCGCCACTATAAAGAGCTACTCCATAAGAGGCACTTTCCTTAGGAAAAATAAGATAATCATCATCATTGATAAGAGCTGGCTCGTTATTAATAGTTACGATAGAACCAGATGGAGCATCTGGACCAACAAAATAATTTTTTGTCGGATCATCAGATGACGAAGAATTATTACATGAGGTCAATGATACTGCCAATATAGAAATAGCGACAAGCATTCTCGATAAATTTTTTTTCATATTTTTACTCCTTATTTAAGTCCAGTCATGGCAATGCCTTCAACGAAATATTTTTGACAGAAAATATATAAAATAAAAGTTGGAATCAAAGCAGTTATAGCTGCAGCCATCATTAATGTGTAAGGCTTTGAACTAGCAGTTTGAATACTAGCAACGAGTAACTGAATAGTATAAAGTTCTTCATTTCCACCTAGATAAAGTAATGGTCCTAGATAATCGTTATAACAGCCATTAAAGGAAAGAATAATCTGCGTGATAATAGCCGGGATAGATAAAGGGATGATGATTTTCAAAAATATACCAACTCTTGACATTCCATCAATTTGAGCTGCTTCTTCTAATTCTTTTGGCAGAGTTTTGAAGTATTGCGCTAAGAAAAACATCGTTAAAGCTCCGCCAAACATTCCAGGAATAATGATAGGAAGAGGCGTACCAGTCCAATGATAGACATTAGTAAACAAAATATAACTTGGAACTAAAGTGATAATTGAAGGAACTACAACAGTAGCTAAAATTCCATAATAGGCAATCTTTGATCCTTTAAAATTTATTCGTGCAAATGCATAAGCAGCAAGCATGCTCATAAATGTTCCAACAAAGACAACCGGAATAACATAAGCAAATGTTAAACCCAAGGCTTGAAAAACATTGTTTTCACTAAAAAATTGAACATAATTACCAATATCTATTGGTTGAGGAATCCATTGAAAATCATAGATATTATCTGCTGAAGTAAATGATGTCGATAGAGCAAATAAAAATGGAAAAATAATGATAACACCTAATAATGTTAAAATGAGATAAGAGACTATTTTCCCCACATAAAATGATGGTTTTAATCTCTTTTTTATCAACGCTTTTCCTTTATCACGAATCATAATGAACCCATAATCTTGAAACGATGAATTGAATTGCGGAAATAATTAAAATGAATAAGCCGAGAATAACACCCATCGCTGAAGCATATCCTAGATTAAATCCATAGCCACCTGAGGCATAATTATAAATCCACCAAGCTGGTGTAATTGACCACATAGTCACCACACCTCCACGCATAACTTGGAATAAAGTAAATTCCTGAAAAGTACCAGCAATACCAGTTACTAGAATATAAAAAACAGTGGGAGAAACAGCTGGTAAAGTAATATGGAAAAACTTTTGAATAAAATTTGCACCATCAATATTGGCTGCTTCATATAAAGATTTAGATATGCCTTTTAAAGAAGCAAATAAAAGCAAAATTGATGTTCCTAAGCTAGACCAAATACCAATAGTAATCATCGATGGCAAGAAAAGATCCTTGCCGAGAAAATTAACAGTTTCTAATCCCATATCGGTCAACATTGTGTTGATAATGCCATACATAGGGCTGAACATCCATGACCATATAAATGTAATTGCGACTGCTCCACAAATTGTCGGCACATAATATATAGATTTAAAAACGATTGAGAAACGTGGATTAGAGACTAATAAACTTGATAAAAGAAGAGCAATAACAAGGCCAATTGGCACTCCTATACAAGTGATTAAAATATTAATCATGCCTTGCATAAAATATTCATCATGAAAGGCAGAGATATAGTTAGTAAAACCGATAAAAGCGAAATTGCTAGCTTCAAAACCAGTTCCCAAAGAATAATTAGAAAAAGATATTATAAAGGCAAAAGTAAGTGGAAAGGCTAGAAACAGAAGCATGCCAATCATAATTGGCGATACAAAAGCCCATCCAGTTATTGCGTCTTGTACCTTTTTTCTTTTTATTCCTTGACGAACCATATTTTCCTTAAAATATTACAAATATTGAGTAACAGCAGTACGAGCTCTACTTATAAATTCATCAACCGTTATTCTCGTATTGGGATCAGATGAGAACAATAATTCTGAAGTTGCATCATATCCAAGACTTTTCCAACGTGAATCTTGACGATATTGCCAAGTTCCATAACTTTGATTCGCTGCTGCGGAAAGAAAAGCTTCAAAATTTTCTGGTCCCGCTGCTTTTTCTCGCGCTAGAAAATCTTCATCATAAGATAAATCTTCATAAACAGGAATTTGAAATCCCGTCGCGGAAAGAATTTCTTGTCCTTCTCTTGAAGCAATATATTCAACCAATTTCCAGGCTGCCTCAATATGAGAACCACCATTATATATTGAATAGCCAACTGAACCAGACCATGCATTTTTACTAGGATTGACTTTAAAAGCAGGCACTGGACAAACATCCCAATTAAAAGACAAATTTCTAAAGGCTGTAACATTTGCTTTTAAGCCAATGAAGCAAGCCACTCTTTGTTGACTAAATAATGTATCGCCACTATAACCAGCCGTAAATTCAGATGGAGGAGTGATGCAATCAGTCACATAAGCATCTTGCAAATATTGATATCCTCTTTTTAATCCATTTAAAGTCGTTGTATCACTAGGAAAAGCGGTGCGACTATCGTTCAAGAAATCTCCACCAGCAGACCAAACTAATCCTTCAATTGATAAATCTGAAACAGCATATCTTTGAACTGTGCCATCATCAGTCTTTTTAACAAGACTTTTCCACATCGTCGTAGCATCTTCAATGCTCATTGTTTCTGTATTACTAGGATAAGCAACGCCCATTTCATCAAAAATATCTTTATTATAGTACATAACTGTTGGTCCAATATCTTTTGGAAGAGCAAGTTGAATGCCAGTTTCACTAGGCAAACCTGTTGAAGCATTATAACGATATCTTGTTAAAGATGATTCATACATTGCATCCGTATCTAATAATTCACTCGCGTTGATAAATGGATCCAAATTAACACATTTATTCATACTAGCCCAAGCTGGAAAATCACCATCAGGCATCATAAAAACGTCATGGACATTTCCTGCTGCTAAACGATTTGGATAAGTTGTTTCATAACTTGACAAAATATCAACATTCACTTTAATAGTTGGATAGCGTATTTCAAAACCTTTGAGCATAGCTTCAATAACAGATCTCTCAATATTTTCACCAATTCCATCCCAGTGAGCTAAAGAAATTGTGCATGGATCTCCAGTATATGAATAATTCAAATCATCATATTTTGACATAATCTGTTGAAGTTCATCATCATCAACATTCACGCCACCATCGCCATTATAATTGTTTGTGCATCCAACTAAAAAAGTCGACCCCAAAACAGCAATAAGCGATAAGCACCAAAGCTTAGATCCTATTTTATTCATGTGTATTCCTCCACAAGTGTAGTAATTTTAGTATAGGCACATAAACGTAGCACAACAATGCAATAATTATTTGAAAATATGCAAATTTGCAACATTTTTTATCTTTGAAGATTGATTATTGTTTCTTTCTATTAATTAACATATTTATCATTATTTTTCATTTCGATAGACACCTATCATATTAACAAGTTTTATCATGCAATTGTCAAAATGGTTATACCAAAAAATAAAAAAAGAATCATAATGACATTGATAGAATTCAATTTATTCAAAGATTTGATTGCAAATTAGTTGATTTAAGAACAAACGTTTTTATACAAATGAGAATTTTAATTTCATGCGTTAGTGTCTTATTTATAATTCAATAAAAAATGTCCTTTTTATATGATTAAATAAATTTCAAAATAACCAAAAAAATAGCGATATTGAAATTTTTGTTTAATTATATAGGAGTAATTCTTAATTAAAAAATTAGTCAGTTTAAGATCAATATCTCAAAATAAAGTCCCACAGCACCTAGTATTTGATTATTTTTTCTGATTAAAAAAACTCTTTTTATTTATTGGCAAAGCAAAGATAAGCAATAAACCTAAAATAAAAAGGATGATAGAGATAGTCATATAAGTCCACATAACTGGTGTCATCGCACGATAAGAATATTTAATTAAACCAGCAATGACAAAAAAAGCTAAACCTAAAGAAATACCAAAAGATAACACTATCACTATATATTTCAGTGTTTTCTTTATATTTTTGAATTTTAAAAATGAGAAAAATCCGACTCCAATCAAAGCGAGAAGGGTGATGAAAAAACACATCATCATGATAATGAGAAAAGCTGCTCTTGGAAGGAGAGCAAAATATATCACAAAGCAAGAGAAACCTCCAATAAAGCATAAAGCTAAAAGAATGGTCGAAAAGATGAGATAGAGTGAGAGTTTTTTATCGATGGTTTGCTTATACTTTAAATAATTTGGCTCGTGTTCATTGTCAAGAACTAGAAGTTGATCCATCGGAACTTTCAAAACGACACTTAGCATCTTAAAATTTTCTAACTCTGGATAACCAAAACCATTTTCCCATCGCGCAATCGCGCTTCTTGAAACGTGCATCTTATCCGCTAATTGGCTTTGAGATAGTCCAGTTTCCAAACGAAACTTTTTTAAATTGAATTTCATATTAATAACTTATGACATTTTATCTTTATTTACATAGTTATTATTCATAACATTTGATAAACTCAAATATATTTTATTGAATTTGCTATTTAAAAAAATCATTTTTATAATGCGATTTCTATTTTAATAAGGAGATATTTTAGATGAAAGACAATGAGCATAAGAGAAAATTTGAGGTACTATCAATAATTTTAATTTTTATTGATTTTATATCTTTGATTTCTTGAAGTTGGTTTATCAGGAAATTCTAAAATCATTAATCCACTTTCAATGGCGGGATTTAAATAATTCTTTCTTAATGTTTCTTTGCTCTTGAGATTAAGTAACTCTAAAATCTGATTTGACGTATACCAAGTATTATTTCTTAAAAATTTCAATAATTTATCGATATAAATGGACATCGAATGATCAATTTGATTAGTCTCCACGATTAATTCAGATAATGTTTTATCAATCATCTTAAGCATAAATACAATGAAGGCATTTGAATTGCCGTTAATATGAGATTTGCTGATAGCTTCATAGTATTCGTTTTGATACTTATGAATTTGGTTTTCAATAGGAAGCCAATAAAAAACATTTTTCCATTTACCTAATAAGGCATTTTGCCAGAACCTAACTGTTCGACCATTGCCATCACTAAATGGGTGAATAAAGACAAACTCATAATGAAAAACAGAAGAAAGAATTAAAGGACTGATATTTTTATATTCGTGAGAAAGCCAACTAAATAATTCGCTCATTAATGTCGGAACCATCGTTGGAGGAGGGGCAATAAATATCACATTGCCTTGTTGATCCGAAACACCTTCGTTACCAGATCGATATTTTCCAGGAGTTAAAACGACATTTTTTCCAAATACAAAATGAATTGATTTTAGGTCGTTTTCTTTAAGAGGATTGATTTTTTCTATTTGATTATAGGCTTCAACTGCGTTCTTAACTTCCAAAATATCTTTTTGAGGACCGATAACCTTAGCTCCGTTAATTACATCAGTAACTTGATCAAGAGATAAAGAGTTAGCCTCAATAGCGCAGCTAGAATGAATTGATTTAATTCTGTTTTGCTTTCTTAAAACAGGATATTTGGAAAGGTTGTTAAAAGAAGAAATGTTTCCTACTTTTTCCATAATAGAAGAAACTAATGAAAGCATCTCATTTGTAATATTGAAAGGCGGATAATATCTTCCCATAGTTATATCATACTATTTTATTAATAAAAAACAATATTATCTTGCTTATTATCTTGCTTATTATCTTGCTTATTATTATATAAAAATAATCGTCTAAGCCTATTCAGCTTGCGTGACGATTACTAATATAGTAAAACAAATTATTAACTTTAAATCAAGGAAATTAATCAGTGATAACAAGGGGTCAAGATTAATTATTATTGTACTCGTCACAAAATAAGCAATGAACATTTCTTTTCAAACAAGAATATAATACTAAACATATGAAAAAGTTAAATAAAAACATCTTTTTAACGAGTATTGGAGTATTTTCCTTCTCTTTAACATCTTGTTTTGGCTATGGAACTCCCTCAACTTTCATCATTAATGATGTCACCTATAAAACTGGATTCTATGACACCTTGTATCCCAATTCTGATGCGAGATGTTTTGTGGGCGATACTTATGAAGTGTCCGATGATGTTTGGGATGAAGAAGTTGTGGAGATTGGTGACACTATTGGTAGACATATCTCTTTTGCGCCTTTTGATATGTATACCATTCTGGTTGACGCATGGAGATATGAACTATATGTCAGCATCGATGACTATGATGAAACTCTTGATTACTATAGTAACTATGATAATTATCATTACTACTATGGTTGTGGGGAACTCTATAATTATAAAGAAATCGTCGAATTACCGGCTTCGAAAACACTAAGTGATAATCTTTATTCCCTTCTTAATAATCATTTTAAAACCACCATTGAAATCGAAAATATGGACTATTCTATGAATTGTTATTTCTTCTACAAGATCAGCAAAGATGGTTTATTAACCACCTTACGAGATCGGTTCTATATCATCGATCACAAGTTATATAAACCATTGCGGGATGGGATGTTCTATGAAGTTGATTCCACTTTGGAAAATTATTTCATTAATCTTATCGTTGAATAAATGAATTATGTTCACGACCATCATCTTTTTGAATTCTAAGGACATAGTCATACTATTTTATGGTCTCTAGTTTAATCGATAAACCACTTTCTTCTTTCGTTTCTCTAATTAAAGCATTAATTTCAAATAGTAACCTCATAAACTTATTTTACATAATACATTTATTCAATTTCTTCGTAATAATAGGAATAGTCGATACCTTTAAGAAACAATTCCCTGTTCTCAATGTCGTCCACTAATGCGGACTTCAAAAGTTCGTAAATAGGTCTTGAATTAACGGGACTTTGTGCCATGGCATCTAAATATGATTTCTTTTCAATCATAGACCAATCGATACATTCAGAAAGGCGATGAATGAATAGTAAATCAAGCCAAATTCTCGTCGATCTACCATTGCCTTCTAGAAATGGATGAGCTATGTTCATTTCGACATATTTATCGACAATTTCATCAAATGTCCTATCAGGCATTTTATCAATGTTGCGTAATATAACTGGCAAATAATCACCATTTGCAAATGTGAAGCCACCTTTGGATATAGTTTTTGTTCTGATTTTGCCCGCAAAAGGATATAGGCCTTCAAATAAATAACCATGAATCTTCTGAAGAGAAATTGTTTTTCCGACTTCTTCCTCCTGAATTAAATTTGTTTTATAAAAATCATAGGCTTTCTGTTTGCTTTGTTCATCAATAGGATCCAAATTGCCTGAAATCCATTTTAGAAAGCTCTCGTTTTGCGGAGAATGAATAATAAAAGCAAGTTTTTTAATTCCGTTTTCATCTATAACATCAGAATTATATTTCTTATCATCAGAAGCAAACAATTTCAGTTGTCGACAAAATGTATTCAACTGGGGATGTCTTCTTTTTAGAGTATTCCAATAGATTCGAGGACTTTTAGAGTCGGTGATAGAAATAATCACATCAATGGCGGAATACCACCACTTATTCTCTTCTGTGTCCCATGTTGCTCTCACTTTTCGATTTAAAAAATAACGAATTGAATGCTTTATCATAATTTTATGATAGCATAATACATTTCAGTTGTCTACAAATTGTATACAACTCAAAGACAGAATTCTTGTATCAGATTTCTTGAATGCTACAACATAAACCAGTTGCTAAATCAAAAATAGCATAATGAGACATTGTTTCATGATGTGAAAAGCACACTCGTGTGCAATTAGTTCAAATAGGAATTGATTATTTGGTCTTTTTTGCAATTACTCCTTGACTTGCAAGAATTAAAAAAAGAATAATCATAAGAGCCAACTCGCCACTAATAATATCAATGATGTTTTGTTGATTCATGGGTCAACCAAGAATGACAATTTTATTGTTAAGAAAAGCATTCTAATTACGTTAATAATTTTTCTAAAATTTCTTTTGTTTTCGTCAGTTAGGACAAAAAGGATGTCTTTCCAACCCAATTCTCTTCAATATAAATAGAACTTTGCAGCAGTTTTGAAAATACTTTTCCAGCTAAAACTTTGCTCGTGTCTATCGAACCTTCGAGCAAAATTAGTTTATTCATTTTTTATCGAATCTTCCAATATCCAAAGCGCTTTCCGTTCATTCTTTCTATTTTTTTCTTGTCGACTAAAGATTTCATTATATTTTTTATCGTTCTTAATGAAACACCAAGTTCTTTAGCAAGTTCATCAGTAGTAATTTTTGAATTAGATTTAATGATATTTAGTGTTTTAGATTCTTTACTAATGGGTTGTTCTTGAGTCATGACAGTAGAGATATGCAAGTTTCTATTTTGCAAATCATTATGTTCTTCTAAAAGAAGATTTCTCAAAAATTTAATTAAATACGAGCGATCTTCATAAACACTTTTAGTTATATTGTTGTAGTTTGCTCTAACTAATGAATTTCGAAAATACCATGCATTTTTTGCGAAAACATCATTCGTAATATTAAAGCCTAAACTTCTTAAATATTTAATAAAGAAAACGGCGGTTGTTCTAGTATTTCCTTCTTCAAAAACATGTATTTGCCAAAGATTAGCTACAAATATCGCAAGGTGTTCTATGATTTCATTAAGGCTAAGACCTTTATAATTGAATTTCTTTTCTTGCTCAAAATCATATTGAAGTGTCATTTCTAAATCACGATAATCGCCATAAGTAACAGAATCGCCATCTAAAGCCCACTCTTTCTTAGTAAAATTGTATGTTCTAATTTCTCCAGGGTGATTAAGAATATCGCTAAATAGCATTCTATGAATAGATAAAAGTTGACCAACCGTAAAAGTAAAAGAATCTTCCGAGATAATTTTGGCAATTCGAACCGCAACTTTATCAGCTTCTTCTTCTCTATTTTCACAAATAGGCTTGCTTTCATAATAAGAAGAAATAATACAATCTAACTCGTCAAGAGATATTTCACCTTTAATATACTTATTTGTTTCATTAATGAAGTATGATGAATTTTTTAAATTATCTACTCCCTGTAAACCAATTCCGGTATCAATAATATATTTATTCTTTGCTGTTTCATTCATAACATTATTATATTATAAATTTCCCAAAGTGCAAGTCCAAAGTGCAAATTGCACTTAGAATTATTTAAAGAAAAACAGGATCACTTGTATAATCCTGTTGTGTTCTAATGGTGCCCCCTGCCAGAGTTAAAAAGTTCATTCCTCAGCATTTTATATTATTTGTTTTCATTCCTTATAATTTTATTAAATTATGATTATATAAAAAACCATTGTGCATTTTTTTGTGTTATTTTACTTTTTATTGCTTTTTTGTGATCAAAAAAAGTCATTTCTGATGCTTTGAAAATTTCCTTACTTTAGTTAACAATTATCTAAAATCAATCAAATAGAAATCAGTATATCTTCATAGTTGCACTTCACTACTTGACTATCTTAAGTCTCTTAATTGCTCCAACTCCCCCACATGCTATTCTTTTTGCTATGTTTTTTCTTTAAAGAAAAATATAGCTGAATGTCTTATTCTTTTAATAAGGCAAAAAGCCTTATGAAAGAAGTCTATTTTTCGTAGAAA
>Ga0265294_10001776_pt1 | contig 28885 bp, 25 predicted proteins | sample MunlanPumphouse3_FD_192504 | JGI IMG/M metagenome (GOLD analysis project Ga0265294, IMG submission 192504) | Groundwater microbial communities from a municipal landfill in Southern Ontario, Canada - Pumphouse #3 | ecosystem: Environmental > Aquatic > Deep subsurface > Groundwater | place...
TTTTATGCTCGTTCTGCCCATTCGTCTTATGCTACTGAACAATTTTATGTTGCCTATTCGACCTCCGGTACCGCGCAAGGCAACTTTACTAATTTGAACAGTATCACAACAACCACTACAACTTGGACACAATATTCCTACACTGTCCCCGCTACTGCAAAATATGTTGCCATCCGTTGTGTATCAAATGATCAATACTTCTTTTGCGTTGATGATATCGCCATCGAAGGAAACGCAAATATTACGTATCGCGTCTATCGCGACGGACAATTAATTACCACGACCAACCAAACTTCTTATTCAGACGGGAACTTGCAAGGAGGCAATTATACTTATTGTGTGGAAGCCGTTTATGAAAATAACTGCGTTTCGGCTCAAGTTTGCGAAACCGTTTTTATTGAAGGAGATGACCCGTTCCTTACTGTTGATGATCATCAGGCGGACTTGAATGCCGAAAGTGGCTCGTCCGATACTATTCACGTGACTACCAATACCGATTGGACACTCACGTCTAACTGTGGTAGCGATTTTACAATCATACCTACCTCCGGTCATGGCTCTGCTGACATCATCATTATCGCCAATTCCGATAATCCATCGTTAGAAGATAGCATTGCTTGTACTATTACTATTCAGGGCGTTGGCGTGAACAGTGAAACCATCGGTGTTGTTCAACACGCCATTATTCCTCTGTTTACGGCTACGCCGAACAATGTTTTATTGACGCAACAAGCTTTTGCCGCTAATACTTTCGATATCCATTCTAATCTCGATTGGAATTTACAGTGTAATGAAAGTTGGCTCATATTGTCCAATGATAGCGGAACCGGAAATGCGACTGTTACCGTTACTGCCTTAACCGCCAACCTCGCTACCACCGAAAGAACTGCCACCATTCATGCTGTTACCGATTATGTGACTACCAATATTACCATTCGTCAAGCCGGTCTGGACCTATTTCTGAATATTACTACCGATGAAATTACAATGGGCGCGCCCGCCGGAAGAACCGCGTCATTTGCAGTGCTTTCCAATGTTGATTGGACAATAAGCAATAATGCGGCATGGTTAGATGTAACTCCGATGGCCGGAAGCGATAATATGACAATACAATTGACCACTAATAGCGAAAACAATATCGGCACGTCCCGCTTTGCCATGCTGAGCATCACTGACGGTACCCGTACCAAAATGGTTGAGGTTGAACAACTTTTCAGCGTTGGAATCGATGAAGAAACTGCTGAACCGACATTCTCCGTTTATCCGAATCCTGCCAATCAGACCATTTTTGTCAATTCTTCGCAGACAGATGCTCATTTTTCTATTGTTGATTTATTGGGTAAAGTGTTGAAAACAGGGGCTTTGGAAAAAGAAAGAAATGCTGTTTCCATCGCCAATTTGCCTTCCGGTATCTATTTTATCCGCATAGATTGCAGAAACAAACAAAATACTTATAAATTTATTAAAAAGTAGTTCTTCTGTAAAATATTGACTGAATGAAAATTGCAATCATTGAACCGTTGGGCGTTGCTCAGTCCGTTTTAAAAGAAAAGATAATTGCTGCCATAGGAAATAAGCATGAAACAGTATTTTATGATGACAGACTTGAAGATGACGCTTCATTGGTTGCGAGATGCTGCGATGCGGAAATCGTGGTTTTGTCAAATATCCCATTCCGTGCCAATGTCATTAAACAGTGCCCAAAATTGCAAAAAATATGTGTTGCCTTTACCGGAATTGACCATATTGATACAGAATATTGTGCCGCACATCATATCGAAATTAAAAATTGTGCCGGCTATTCCACGGTAGCCGTTGCCGATACGGTTTTCGGATTATTGTTGTCCATTGCGCGCAACTTACCCGCCTGTGATGCTGCTTGTCGCGCCGGCGAGACCAAAAACGGTTTGATAGGATTTGAATTAGCCGGAAAGAAATTCGGTATTATTGGTTTCGGAAATATCGGGAAACGGGTGGCAACTATTGCACAAGCGTTTGGTTGTCAAGTATTTGTATATACACGTCACCCGCAAGCGTGCGAAGGAGTTTCTTTTGTGGATATGCCTGTTTTATTGCAAACGTGTGATATTATTTCCCTGCACGTTCCGTTTAATTCGCAAACGAAGGCGATGATAGGTAAAAAGGAAATTGCCATGATGAAAAAAACGGCAATTTTGATTAACACCGCGCGGGGTGGGGTAGTTGATACTGAAGCCTTGGTTGAGGCTTTGCAGCAAAACAAAATCGCGGCAGCCGGCATTGATGTTTTCGATACCGAACCGCCCCTTGATACGGAAATGCCACTGTTAAAACTGAAAAATGTGGCACTTACGCCCCATATCGGATTTGCCACTTGGCAGGCTTTTGAAAAACGCGCCGACATCATTGCCGCCAATCTTGCGGATTGGTGCCGCTAAATGAAGATAATATCCACTTATGCAAACGGTTAACTTATCAACTTCTTCAGGAAATAAATCTTCCGTTTTAATTTCTTCACATCTATCTGATTTGACTCGGCTTTTTAATGAGTTGCGCCAATCGGGACGAAGAGTAGTGGCAGTGACCGATATTGTTGTCAATGAAATTTATGGACAATATTTTGATTGTGAAAAGATTCTCATTCATGCAGATGAACAACATAAAACAGTAGATGAAGCGGTCAGAATTGTGCATGAACTATTGGCGATTAATGCTGGAAAAGAATTGTTTTTGATAGGCATTGGCGGCGGAATTACGACTGACATTTGCGGATTTGTAGCATCTATTTTTAAAAGAGGAGTCGATTTTGCCTTTATCCCGACCACACTTTTGGCAATGGTAGATGCTTCCGTTGGCGGAAAAAACGGAGTTAATTGCGCGCATTTTAAAAACATGCTTGGCGTAATCAGACAGCCCCAATGGATATATGTAAATCCATTTTTTCTTAAAACATTGCCGGATAGACAATTTCGCTGTGGCATAGCCGAGATGCTGAAAATGTTTATCATTGCTGAGGATAATTATAGAAATGCTGTTTCTCTTTTTACTGATAAGTCGTTGGCTGAAATTATGGATGATGAAGAAACAAAACATCGTTTTATTTTGCTCATTCAGTCGGCAATTCAGATAAAATGTCGTTTTGTAATGGAAGATGAATTTGATACAGGCAATCGGCGGTTGTTGAATTTGGGACACACCTTTGCGCATGCCTTGGAGCATTGTACTTCAGAACTTTTTCACGGGGAGGCTGTTGCAATAGGAATGATTTTATCGGCAAAATTGGCTCAATCGCCTTGTGTATCAGTTTTGAAAGAAGATTTTATAAAATGTGGTTTGCCGATTGGTATTCCTTCCCATCTTGATAAGAAGAAATTTTTAGATGCAATATGGCAGGATAAGAAAAATGAAGGGGAAACAATTACTTGTGTTTTGTTGCATGATATAAAAAATGTATCTGTTTCAACACTTGATACAGATACACTTTATAAAATTTTGTAATCAATAATCTTTTATTTTGGTTTAGAGCATTTTACTCCATCGTTTTTTCGGATGGCACTTCTTTTGAATTTCTTTTCAATGCTGTAGTATTCAGCAATTTGTTTGGCGGAAAGAATAGTGCTGATGTCTTTAAAAAAAGTCTCTTCCGCCTCTAATACTTTTCTTTTTGTGTTAAAATGGGCTTGATAGTATGTCGTTATTTGCGTTTCTGTCAAGTATTGAATACTGTCTCTTGACAAGCGTTGGGGAATGCCGGCTTCGTTGCGCATTTCTCGCTGTGATTTATATGCTTGATATTCTGCATCTTCCATTTTTTGATAGGCTTGCCAAAATGGGGTTGCCTGATTTTCGGCAAGGGTGAAATTCTTTTCGATGTATTCTCGCTTCGCTTTCATCATTGTTTGGCAATCTTGCTTGTTGCAATGCGCCTTTTGCTCTTGAGCATTCATTGAAATGAATGATGATTGCAAGAAGCAAATGCATAATATAACTATGTACTTTTTCATAATGTGTGGATTTTAAAACAACCTTATTGACCATCAAATAGATGAATGGTTTAAAAAAGAGATTAAAAAATATAGGTACGCAAAATAGCGGGATATATCTTCCTCTATTTTAAGATATTATCAGTGTAGATCAGCGCCTATCAAGTGCATAAACTCTTGGCGGGTGTTCCACTGTGTAAGGAATGCACCGGTAAATTCGGAAGTCGTTGTTACTGAATTTTGTTTTTGCACCCCACGCATAGACATACATAAGTGCTGCGCTTCAATGACGACGGCTACGCCGAGGGGGTGTAAAACTTCATCTATACAATCCTTAATTTGTGTGGTTAGCCGTTCTTGCAGTTGCAGTCTGCGGGCAAATGCATCCACTACGCGCGGAATTTTACTCAATCCTACGATGGTTCCGTTGGGAATGTATCCAATATGTGCTTTGCCAAAAAATGGCAGTAAATGATGTTCACACAGTGAATAAATTTCAATATCTTTTACTACTACAATTTGTTTGTAATCTTCTTTAAATAAAGCACTTTCCAAAATAGTTTTGGGGTCTATATCATAGCCGTGCGTTAAGAACTGAATGGCTTTGGCAGCACGCACCGGCGTCTTGACAAGTCCTTCTCTATCAGGATTCTCATGAATGCCTGTTATGATTTCTTTATAACATCTTGCCAATTGTTCTACACTTTCAGGATTGTAGATATCCCGTCTCTCATAGCCGTCTTCTTTCATAGAATTTTATTCGTTTCGTCTAATGTATGGATTATGCTTTTTTTCGATGGCAATTTTTGTGTTGGTCCCATGCCCGGGCAAAATGGTCGTTTCCGCCGGCAAAGTTAATATTTTAGTATGAATACTCTCCATCAATAATTTGAAATTACCGCTGGGGAGATCGCTTCTGCCGATACTATTTTCAAACAGTACATCACCAACGATGATGATATTTTCGGTTGCATTGTATAAACAGATACTTCCGTCTGCATGACCGGGTGTATATAAAATTTTCCATTGCTGTTGACCGCAATTAATTACATCACCTTCATTGATGAAACGGTTGGGGGTAGGGAAGTTGGATTTATTACATTGCATATTAAAAGCGATGGCGTATGACACTGCCCGTTCATAAATGAAAAGTCCGGCTTCGTGGGCAAGCAATGGAGCTTGAAAAGTGCGCGTACAAAAACCATTTCCCAAAATATGGTCTATATGAGGGTGTGTATTGATGATATACTTGACTTGTAAACCTTCTTCGGTGATGAAATTTGATAATTGTTCATCTTCCTCGGTATTGCTGTTGCCCGGGTCCACGATGATCGCCTCTTTGGATTCATCAAAAATAACGAACGTATTGACTTGTATAAAATTAAAATGAAAACACTTAATTTGCATGTTGATGATTTAGAAGGGTTTTGTAAATTCTTTACTTAACTCCGTATAAATTTTTATTTTTTTACCATGCTGAAATTCAACGCAGTACATTAATTTACCCGTAGCATCCCAATATGACCATTTCCCTTCTTTTACACGATTTTGGTAGTACCCCTGCATCTGTTTTTTTCCGGTTGGGTAGTACTCAATAAAACTGCCGGTGGCAACATCTTCAACGAAATTTTGCTCACGGATCCTCACTTCCCGTTCGTTATAGTATGTCCACATTCCGTTTTTCTTATTTTTAACGTACTTTCCTTGTTCCAATAATTGTCCGTTTTCGGCATACTCCGTCCATTTCCCATGTTTCATTCCTTGAAAATAGAAGCCCACCGTTTTTTTTGTTCCGTTGATATTCCAATACTTATAAGCACCATCGCGCAAGTTATGGGCATATTCACTTTCATATTTAATTTTTCCGTCGTCGTAATAGCCTTTCCATAATCCGTGCATTTCTCCGGCTTTGAAAAATCCTTCATCTTTAATGATGCCGGATTCATACCATTGCACCCATTTCCCATCTTCTTTGTTGAGAACAAAATTTCCTTCCCTTTGCTTTTCGCCGGTTTCAAACCAAGCTGTCCATGTTCCGGTGCGCAAACCGTTACGGTACATTCCTTTTTTCCATAATCTCCCGTTTTCAAAGTAGAACAACCATTGCCCGTTTTGCATACCGTTGCGGAAAGCTCCCGTACTTCCCACTTTTCCGTTGGGATGATAAAATATCCACGTGCTATCTTGCAGGTCATCAATGGATTTCCCTTCCATTTCAACCTCACCGTTTGTTTGCCACCAGTAAGCGTAACCGTTCAATTTTCCGCTTTGATAAGTGCCCTCAAATTTCTTTGTACCATCTTCATAGTATTCTGTTACTTGACCTTCTAAGCTGTCATTGAGATAGTTACAGTCACGATACAACTGTTTTCCGGGATAATAAAATTTCCATTTTCCATCTTTTTTCCCGTTTTTAAAACTACCTTCCGATTCCAAAACACCAGTCGAAAACCAGCTTTTAAAAGGACCATTTTCTGCATTATACTCTTGTGAAAGTTGTCCGTTGTCATACCATGCTTTCCACATTCCGACTTTTTTGCCAAGATGAAAATTTCCTTCCATCAGCTTCTTGCCATTCGCATGATAGAAAATCCACAATCCTTCTTCAATCGAGTCTGTGGCAATACCGATGGATTTTAATTGCTTATTATTCCAATAATGCTTGATGGTATCTTGTGCCGAAATACTGCTAATTATCAGTATGACAGATAGAAATAGGCAAATTTTTTTCATTGGTTTCGTTTTGGTTTGACGTTGCAAAAATAATCTTTTTTCTGAAATATTTTTGTATTAAAAAAAAGTGTATTTTTGCCAGCTTTTAAAAATAATATTAATAATTAAAAAGAAAGAGGTATTTTTATGATTATCGTTCCCGTAAAAGAAGGCGAAAACATTGACAAAGCTTTAAAAAAATTAAAAAGAAAGTTTGAAAAAACGGGCGTTTTGAAAGAATTACGCACAAGACAAAAATTCACAAAACCCAGTGTTATTCGTCGGGAACAGCGATTAAAAGCAATCTATGTTCAACAAATGCAAAATGCAGAAATGGATTAATCCCTTGCTTTTTTGCACGAGAAACGAGGCGGGTTACATCAACCTGCCTTTTTTTTAATCTGAAACTATGAATGCAATTGGAACTTTTATTGACTATTTAAAATACGAAAAACGGGTATCAAGTCATACGGTTACAGCATATAGTATTGATTTGCAGCAGTTTACTGATTATCTGTTGTCTGATTATCAGTGCAACGAAATATTACAAACCGACCCGGAAATGATACGTAGCTGGATGCTTTTTTTGATAGAAAATAAAGAAACAACCCGAACCGTTAATCGTAAACTGAGTGCCCTGCGCGCATTTTTTAGATACCAGCTAAAAATTAAAAGTTTGAATGTCAATCCATTAGATGCTGTTGTCAGTCCGAAAGTGGGAAAACGACTGCCACAGTTTGTGGAAGAAAACGAGATGGAACTGCTCTTTCAGTCCGATATCTTTCCCGATAATTATGAAGGATGGCGAGACCGTCTCATCTTGGAGCTGTTTTATGCTACCGGTATGCGTCTTTCCGAACTTATTAATCTTAAATACAGCGACTTGGATTTATACGAATGTACGGTCAAAGTACTTGGAAAAAGAAATAAAGAGCGCATTATACCTTTCAGTTCCCGAGTGAAAGAGTTATTATTAAAATATGTTGAATTTTATTCAGAAAAAGTTGGTGAGGTAAACAAAAATTGTTTTATTTTTGTTGATTCAAAACGAAATAAAATATACTCGAAAGCAGTTTATAGAATTGTTCGAAAATATTTAGATATGGTCACTACTATTGATAAAAGAAGTCCACACGTTTTGCGTCATACCTTTGCCACCCATTTGTTGAATCGGGGCGCTGACATTAATGCCATTAAAGAAATTTTGGGGCATTCGAGTCTGGCAGCAACGCAAATCTATACGCATAATTCTGTGGAAAAATTAAAAAATATTTATAAACAAGCCCATCCGCGGGCATAAAAAAAGGAGGCTCCTTATGATTGTCAACATTTCATCAGTTCATTTTAAAACAGATCAAAAATTAGAAACTTTCATCAACGAAAAAGTGGAAAAATTAGCCAAACTTTACGATGGAATTATCGGTGCCGATGTGACTTTGAAATTGGAAAATACCGAAAAGCCGGAAAATAAAGCCGTTGAAATTAGGATGAAGATAAGAGGAAACGACGCTATGGCATCAAAAGTCGCCAAATCCTTTGAAGAAGCTACCGATACCGCCGTTGAGGCTCTTAAAAAACAACTGAAAAAAGTGAAAGATAAAGAAAGAGGCAACTAACTATTATGCCGATTATTCTTTCAAAAAACCTCAACTCTTCTGTTTCGTTTTGTGTCTGGCGCATTTCTGAAACAGAAGAGTTTTTTTATGATTATTTACAACTTCTTCCGGAAGATGAAAATTATATCCGGCATTTGAAATTGCCCACTCGCAGATTGGAAAAATTGGCTTGCAGAGCTGCTTTGGCTTCGCTGCTTCATAGCCACTATGTTGAGGTGCGTTACAACCCAAAAGGTGTCCCGCAAATACCCGATTATTCCGTTTCTTTTGCTCACTCGCGCTCGCACGTTGCTGTCGCAATCACACAAAATTCCCCCATCGGTATTGATATTGAGCCCATTACGGAGAGAATCACCAAGCTCTATACCAAGATTTTAAGCCCAACAGAAATCCAACGCTTTGACATTGCCCAGCCTCGACAATTGCATTTTTGCTGGGGAGCCAAAGAAGCTATGTATAAATATTGTGGCGGAAGTTGCCCCGACCATATCAATCAGTTGCAAGTTCTTAATTTCCCTGAACCGCTTCCCTTCGCCAAAGGAGTGATTCAAACCGAAACCGAACGCTCCGAAGTACAATTGTGTTGCTACGAAATGGAAAATCAAATGATTGTTTTATGTTATAACTTATTAAATAACAATTAGTTTATGTTCATTACCTATAACGCGTCCGCCGGTTCCGGTAAAACAACCAATCTCGTTGCAGAGTATTTGTCCATTTGTATGGATAATCCCACTCGTTTTAAAAATATTTTGGCGATTACCTTTACCAACAACGCAACCGCCGAAATGAAATCCAGAATTGTGGACACCTTGTACCACTTTGCCTTCGATCCGTTGGAAAGTCTGCAGGGCTCCGAAAAGGCAATTTGGAAAATGGTAAAAGTAAAGTGCCCGACACTATCCGACGCCGAGATGCAAACTAAATCAAAAGAGCTGCTTTCGCATATTTTGTATGATTATCCCAACTTTTCAATCAGCACGATCGACAGCTTTTTCCAACGCCTGATTCGCGCTTTTGCCTTCGAGTTGAACATCAACCTTGATTTTAGCGTAGTCGTTCAATTGGATGATTATTATACGCAAACCGTTGATATTCTTCTGAATAAAATATCCAAAGATCATGCCTCCTTGACTCGCAGCGTGCTGAATCTTCTTGATTCACAATTAGATGAAAAAGGAAAGTGGCAATTGGAAAATGAGCTCGTTCGTACTTTGGCTACCATTTATCGAGAAGATACCTATTTTCCTATGCAAAAACTGAGTGAAGTCGAAAATCTCAATGATATTATTACGGAGTTGTTCAATACAAAAAAAGAGCTTTTGAAATACCTCAAGACTGAGGCGCAGGTAGGGTGCAATTTGATTAAAAATACGGGGTTATCCGCAGTAGATTTCTTCCAAGTAAATAAAGGCATCTATACTTGGTTCAATAGAGTATTGACAAATCCTTCTTCCGCACAAAGTGATGGATTTGTTGTAAAAGCTATTGAGAAAGAATGCTTTACAAGTCCAAAAGCGCCTCGATCTTTGTCTCAGTCGGAATATGAAGACTTGAAAGCGCAGTATTTGAAAGTGAAGGAGGCGCAAAAGAATTATGCGCGATTGGCTGCATTTGTCAAAAATATCCATGCTTTATCACTTCTTTTTGAGTTGAAAAGCATTATGGATGAGATAAAACTGCGCGATAATCTGTTCTATTTGAGCGAGACGAATTATAAAGTATATAATGAAATTAAAGATGAAGAAACTCCCTATATATATGAAAAATTGGGGAATAAATATAGCTATTTCTTCATTGATGAGTTTCAAGATACTTCTAATTTGCAGTGGGAAAATATGTTACCATTGATTAGAAATGCCTTGGCATCGGGAGGAAAATCAATTTTGTTCGGAGATGTGAAGCAAGCCATCTACCGTTTTCGGGGCGGGGACTCCCAATTACTCCACGCGGTAACAACAGATGAAGATTATCAAAAAAAAATTGCTCCTATGGATACCAGTTTTGAGATTGAACCACTTCAAACCAATTATCGTACAGATGGGTACGTGGTCAATTTTAATAACAAATTTTTCTCTTATTTGAAGATTTTGGATAAGTTCAGCACTTTGGCGAAAGGTTATTACGAGGAAGTTGAGCAAACGATCGCTGAAGGACGCGAAAAGAAGGGATTTGTTTCGATTCAATTTAAGTCGCCAGATGCAGGGGAAGATTATCTCACCCAATCGGTGTTGGAAGCAGTTCAGGATGCCCGAAACCGCAATTTTCGATTGCGCGATATCGCCATTTTGTCAAGAGGAAACGAAATAAGTAATGCGTTGGGCGAGTTCCTTACGAAAAATGAAATTCCCGTCATTTCGTCAAATTCATTATTGCTCAAATCATCGGATAAGATCAACTTGATGATCTCTGTTTTACGTTTTTTGGTCGACGAAAATGATGCGCTTTCGATCTGCATCGTGGGAAATTATATTCTGAAACAACATCAGCAAGAAAACGATTCACTTTCGGAAGTGTTGGATATGATTATTCCAAAGCAAAAAGTGACCGAAACTGACAAGAAGGAGAATCATGACCCAACCGAAACGCAAAGGGAAAATAATTTTCTGAAATTTTTGAATGATAGGGGATTTACAATCAATCCTTATGAACTCATTCAACAGCCGTTATATTCTTTAGTAAGTAAATTAATGACCATCTTCCACTTAGAAGAAACAGATGCCTTTGTGTCCGCGTTTCTTGAAAATGTTCTTACATATTCCCAAAGCAGTAACGGGGAGTTATCCTCCTTTTTGGATTGGTGGTCACAAAATGAGGAAAAACTTTCGATTTCAATGCCTGACGGAATCGATGCCATTACGGTGATGACTATTCATTCATCAAAAGGATTGCAATTTCCGGTTGTCATTCTGCCTTGTACACAATACAAAGAGGGGAAAACGAAAACCACTTTCTGGTATGAAAATCCCAATTATCTCCAATCGGATGATGCTTTAAAATTACCATTCGTACAACTAAATAACAATGATGAATTGAGTAGTATAGGATTGGGCGACTATGTTGAGGAGGAGAAAAATCTGACGGCAATCGACAATCTGAATATTCTCTATGTGGCTCATACTCGTCCCAAAAATGCGCTGTATATCATCACTGGAAAACCGCAAAGTGAGGGAGGTCGCGGCAATTATAACCTTTTCTTGGATCAATTTGTACAAAGAAATCTGCAACCAACCCATCAAGATGAACAAGAAACATCACAACTTTTTCAACAGAATGAAGAAATGTTGAATTTTATTCAAGATGAAAATAATCCGCTGCACTTTTGGTATGGCGATATCGATTTCAAAGTAACGTCAAATGAGTCAGAACAAAACCAAGGTTCTCAGAATGAAATTTCCCGCTTTTACACTACTGATTTTGCGCTTCCGCAATTGGCTTTTCAAGGTAATATGGTTGAACGCAATCGAGGAAATGCCGTTCATGATTTTTTGTCAAAACTAAAAGCTTTCCCAAAAAATGAAACGGAATTGGACAATATGAATTTTGAAGGGAACCCGTTTTGTTCCGATATTAAAGCAGCCCTTTCAACGATTATGGAGCGTCCGGATTTTTATCGCCTTTTTGGTGATGAAGCCCAAGTTCTCAACGAAGTCTCCATTTTGACACAGGATGGAGAGTTGAAAAGACCTGACCGTGTGGTCATTTATTCCGACAAAGTTTTTGTCATTGACTACAAAACCGGCAGTCCGGCTCCCAAATATCAAAATCAAATCAATGAGTATGTGTCGCTTTTAGAAGGTTTGGGCTATCAAAATGTGGAAGGGATCTTATTATATATGTAAAACCGTATTAACTTTTATTAACATTTTTATTTTGTTTATAATCAATAATATAGTAATGAAATCATATTTAGATAGGTTCATTAAATAAAAAAGGTGTATTTTTGCAGCGTCAAATTATAAACAAGATTAAAAACAACAAAAACAAAATTAAATGAAAAAATTAGCTTCTTTATTATTTATTGTATTTCCTTGCCTGATTTTTGCGCAAACGTATCAATTACCGAATGGTAATTTTGAATCATGGGGTTCGGAAGAACCTGCTTATTGGAACGGGTTCCCGACATCACAATGTGATTTGTCAGGACTATATGCTCTCGGTTGCAGTGCAGCACAAGAGACGCGTCATGAGCAATCAACTGATGTACGCCCGGGTACTACCGGAACCAGTAGTTGCAAATTGTTTGCTACGGTGGTTAGTCTGTTAGGATCTTCGATTCCTGCCAACGGAACGCTTACAACCGGTCAAATTCGTATCGGTTCATCTACCCCCGCCAGTCCGGAAAATTACAACATCAGCCGCACTGCCGACGGCGATTTAAGTCAATCGTTTACCGGCAAACCCGACTATATTCGTTTTTGGGCTAAATTTGAATGTCCCAGTGCCACGCAGGAAGCCAGAATGAATACGGTTATTCACGATGCTTACGACTACAGAGATCCTGAAGGCAGCGATGCCAACGCAGGCAGTCACGTTGTTGCCAAAGCTACGCGACAATTTACCATTACCAACGGTTGGCAAGAATTTGTCGTTCCATTTGATTATCAGGGATATACCGCTACAAACCCTGCTTATATTTTGATTACTTTTACCACCAATGCCGTTCAGGGCGAGGGAACCGCTAACGATTTCCTTTACCTCGATGACGTAGAAATGATTTATGACGTCACTTTGAGCGACTTACAACTGGACGGTGCCACTGTTACCGGATTTGATGCCAATACATTAACTTACACTATGACATTGCCTGCCGGGACTCCTATTCCGACTGTTTCTGCCGTAGCTACTTCTCCTCGCGCACAAGTTAATATTACTCAAGCAACTATTACTGATACCACTGCTACAGTCGTTGTTACGTCTGGCGATGCTGCCCAAACCTATTCTGTTGTTTTCTCTTTTACAAACGCTATTCAAGAAAATAACAGCAATTCATTTTCCGTTTTCCCGAACCCCGCTACCGACAATATTACTGTTACCATGGTTGAAGGCACACAGGCAACCCAAGTAGTTGTTTATAATGCACACGGACAACAAGTTAGAAGTGCGAATGTTACTGGTAATGACGTGACTATTGATGTCAAAGATTTGGAAGCCGGTGTTTATTTCATCTCCCTCCAAAATGGAAATACCGTTGTCGGTACTTCTAAAATGATTAGAAAATAATGGTTATTAGATAGTTTATAATGTTGTTATCCAATAGAATAGAAGCCTTTCGACAGTTAGGTCATGTTCTTCGGAGTTTAGTCGGTGAGAATACGAAAAATGGTATTCTCACCGATTTAATTAAGAAGTATGAGCCTATTTTTTCACATGCAATTCGTCAGCAATATGCTGAAAATAAATGGTTTTTGCCGGAATTTTGCCAAAATGCCATCTCTGCACTCGGGAAGATGTTGAATGAAGAAGACTTAAGTCGATTTGAAAGCGAATATCGAATGATGGCAGAGGAAGCGGTTGTTCCGCAAACGGTTGCCGTTATTTCTGCCGGAAACATTCCCATTGCTGCTTTTCACGATTTTATGATGGTTTTGCTGAGTGGGAATCGCTATATGGGAAAATTGTCGTCGCAAGACAAACTCTTATTACCGGTTATATCCCAATTATTAATTGATATTGAACCGCAATTCGCCAATTATATCGTTTTTGTCAATAGAATCTCGGATTTTGATAAAGTCATTGCGACCGGCAGCGATAATACCTCGCGTTATTTTGAGTACTATTTTGGCAAATATCCCCATATTGTAAGACATAGTCGTAATAGTTTTGCTATTTTGGATGGCAATGAAACCGAAACCGATTTGTCGCAATTATGTCAAGATATTTTTCTCTATTTTGGTCTGGGATGTCGCTCAGTTTCAAAAATTTATGTTCCGGAGAATTACAATTTTGATACCTTGATTAATTGTATGAATGAGCATCGCGAACCGATAAAGATGCACCATGCTTATCTGAATAACTTGGATTACCAACGAACGATGTATATGATGAATCTAATCCCGTTTATTGATGCGCAAGTGGCATTATTGGCTGAAAACAGTGCTATTGCATCACCCATCGGAATCGTTTATTATCAGTATTATCAGCATCTATCGGAAATCCATCATTATTATGAAGCGAATCGAAACCATATTCAATGTGTTGCGACATCGTTGAAGACCGATTTCCCAACGGTTTCTTTCGGACAAACTCAGCAGCCTTCTTTGTTTGATTTTGCCGATGGCGTGAATACTTTCCGTTTTTGTATTGGGAAATAATGCAATAGGGTAGCGGCAATATTCCTATAATAAAATGGGAATGAGTCTATATGTTTAAAAAACAACAAGTTGAATTTGAGTGGAATGGTTGTTAATGAGCATGCCCCGTGTGTTGAAAAAAAAACAAATTATTTTTTTTTGCGCGCGTGGCATTCGTTTTTTTTAACGTATCTTTGCAGCATGTTTAACTTAAAAATCTAATAGTATGGAAAATGAAAAAATCAACCAAGAAAAGCTAAAAGTGCTCAATTCCACCTTGGAAAAACTTGAAAAAACATTTGGTAAAGGCTCTATTATGAAATTGGGAGATTCCCCCATCGAAAATATTGAGGTCATCTCAAGCGGCTCCATCGGTTTAGATGTTGCCTTAGGCGTTGGCGGGTTTCCGAAAGGCAGAGTCATTGAAATTTATGGACCCGAATCGTCCGGTAAAACAACTTTGGCAATTCATGCTATCGCCGAATCTCAAAAAAAAGGCGGTATTGCTGCTTTCATAGATGCGGAACACGCTTTCGACCGCTTTTACGCCGAAAAATTGGGAGTGAATACCGCAGAACTATTGGTCTCTCAACCCGATAACGGCGAACAAGCGCTTGAAATTGCCGACAACCTCATCCGTTCCGGTGCGATTGACATTATCGTTATTGACTCTGTGGCTGCCTTAACTCCGAAAAGTGAAATCGAAGGAGATATGGGAGATTCTAAAATGGGACTTCAAGCCCGTTTAATGTCACAAGCTATGCGTAAATTGACGGCAACTATCAGTAAAACAAAATGTTGCTGTATTTTTATCAACCAATTACGTGAAAAAATTGGCGTTATGTTCGGAAATCCCGAAACAACCACCGGTGGTAATGCACTGAAATTTTATGCGTCTGTGAGATTGGATATCAGACGACAATCCCAATTAAAAGACGGGGAAGTCGCTTCCGGTAATCACGTGAAAGTAAAAGTGGTGAAGAATAAAGTCGCTCCGCCGTTCCGTACTGCCGAGTTTGACATCCTCTTTGGCGAAGGTATTTCCAAAATTGGAGAGATTATTGATATCGGTGTTGAAAAAAACATTATTAAAAAATCCGGTTCTTGGTTCTCCTACGGCGATACTAAACTGGGACAAGGACGCGATACCGTCAAACAATTACTATTCGATAACCCCGAATTAGCAGACGAATTGGAAGCAAAAGTACGTGAAACTATTCAATAATGAAAAAAATACTTTTTCCCCTCTTTATTCTTATTTCTTGCCTGTTGATTAGTTGTACAAACGAGAAAATTGAGCCGTCTCAACTGAGTGGCGATTTAAAAGCCTTAACTGAAGCAATTAAAAAAGATTCTACCAATTCGGAACTCTATTTCTACCGGTCTCAATATTATTATGACCATAAAAAAATAGACCTTTCATTGGCAGATATTTTGAAAGCCGTTCAACTGAACAATCAGCAGCCGAAGTATTATGTTTTGCTCTCTGATATTAATTTTGCTCAAAAAGAGACCGATTTGGCCGAAGAGAATTTGCAAAAAGCCATTCAGATGAACCCGAAATTTAATGAGCCGCGAATTAAATTGGCAGAGCTTTATTATATTGAGCGAATGTACGATGATTGTGTGAAAACGATTGATGATGCCACCAAAATAACCCCGCATAATCCCACTGCCTATTTAATCAAAGCGTTCTGCTACAAAGATTTAGGAGACACGCTTAATTATTTGAAAATGTTGTATTTAGTGAAAGACCAAAATCCGAAAGAACTAAAAGCACATTTGGAATTAGGCTACTATTATCAGTCCAAAAATGACCGGCAAGCCATCGAACATTATCAAAATGCGTTACAATTAGATCCTAATAATCAGGAGCTTAACTATAATTTAGCGCAAATGTATATTGCAGTCGGCGAATTGGAAAAGGGGAAAGAACAATATAATATCGTATTGCAAATTTCAGAAAAGGGCACGTATGCCAAACACGCATTGTATAATTTGGCTTACATCTACTTCGTGGCTCAAAAATATTCGGAAACCATCTCTTTTTGCAGCAAAGCTATCGCGTTAGACCCCTCATTTGTTGAGGCGTATTCCCTTCGTGGTGAAGCATACGAGCATACTAACGATAAGGTTAATGCCCGAAAAGACTATGAGTATTGTCTTCAGCTACACCCCAATTATCAACCGGCAATTGACGGATTGAACTCTTTAAAGTAGTTTGAAATAAAAGTCATTTCCCGAAATACACTTGATGATATGATGACTGATGCGGCAATCGCTTTATTACCGATTGCCGTTTTGTCCTACTCTGCATTGTAGAATAGGTGTAATTTATAATGAATCAAATTTTGAGCTCACAATTAAAACATTATGTTTTTGTTGTGTTCTTCAATAATTTTGACCTCTTTTTTAGTCAATCCATACAATTGATACACCATCGTATTGATATGTTTGTCTATTGACTCAATTCGCTGTTGAATCAGCTTCCGCTTGGTCTCTCCGACAACCGCTGCAAGCTGCTTGTGCGTTGCTATCATCCGGTCGATGAGCGCGGCAAGTTTCTGTTGCTGTTCGGTAGAGGCAACCGGAATGGGGAACATTGCCAATTCATTAAGCTTGAACTGTGGAAATATGCCTCGTGACAGTTTCCCAAATTTTTGTTCAAACCAGAATGAAATTGCCAGAGAGTTGAGAACGGATAAAACATACTTTGGATTCTCTTGAATATGGATGATATTCATTGAATTTAAGTCATTGAGGAAAATATCTGTTGTGTAACAAGCATTTATGCAATAAGGTAGCGGGGAAGGAATCTGTCGTACCAAGATCCTGGGAGTGGAGAATAAATCAAAGGTGGCTCTTGGCGCAGCAAGATTTTTTCCATACTTCAGATACTCTTTTTTATCCCAAGAGATTTGATATCTCTTCACATCATTACCACGCAAGTAGGGGAAATAAGAATCGTCAACTTTTGCTTCAGTATGATAGATTCGGTTGTCTTTCATCTCTTTCGTTTGTTTGGGAATCCCTTTCCCAATTTCGTAGGCCTTCAATCCTGCTTTTATCTGAGATATTGTTGAAAGTGCAGTAGATTTACTTTCCATTTTTGCCAGAATCTCTGAAAAAATACTATTCTTATATCTGTCTATGTTAATTACACTATTTTTTTGTTTTTTGATTTCATTAACCTTTGTAGAAACTATTAAGTCGTATTTCTCAGCTTCTGTTGATTCAAATAGAGCAATTTTTCCAGATTTTGTACCATTACAAAATGTTAAGGCACAAGTATCAACATTCGCACAGGGAAATACTTTGTATTTAAAATTGAGAATTGAGATTTCGGATTGGTTCAAGATAAAATCTCGCAAGTGTTTATTTGAGTTGATTGTTAACCAATTATTGGGAATAATATAACCGAATAGTCCATTGTACTTTAACAGTTTGGCTCCCCGTTCAATAAACAGATGATACAGATTGATTTGATATTTGGCTAAATCGTAATGCTTGTAATAATAATGCTTGATCAATTTTTCCATTCCCTTTTCGTGACTATCCCGCGCAAAAACGTACGGTGGATTCCCAATCACACAATCGAAACCTCTGTTGCCGATGAAATTTTTCGATCTGTTACTAGGAAATGAATGATCGCACTTTTCCGTGGTAGGGGAAGATTCTGATGCGGCAACTTCTGTCTCTTCATTTCTTAGAAAAGGAAATTCCTTCTCCCAATCAAAGGCATTCACTTGGTGTTGTGCTTCCCGGTCAAGCGAATAAATATTTTTATCTTTATAAAAATCGATGGAAATGAGCGAGTTGCCACATTTTATATGGTTGCTCAAGGAGGAAAATATATGAGTGATGGAGGCGTCGGAGTAGCTAGATAGGGATTCTTTTTTGTAGTAGTTCCCATTTTCAAAGAGCATCAAAAAGAGGGTGAGTTTCGTGACTTCCACCGCTCGTGCGTCAATGTCCACGCCGTAGATATTGTTGAACAAAATTTGCCGTTTAGTTTCCACACTCAATTGATATTCTTCTGTTTGCGCATTTTTGTAAATAATTCTGTTCTTTTCGGCGTGAGTGCGGTTTAAATCAGAATTGTAGTAATTTAAGTGATAATCAAGCAAATACTGATAAGCCCCCACCAAGAAATTTCCCGAACCACAAGCAGGATCCAAAAAGTGCATTTTACTGATATTTTCGGGTGTTTTCTTTTCAATTTTTTTACCAATGGTGTTTTGAACAATATAGTTCACGATGTGTGGTGGTGTATAGTAAACGCCGCCTTTTTTTTGAAATACGGGTCCCTCCAGAATCTCTATCGAAAGTTTGTTTTTTGTTTTGCGGGTGAAACGAACCAATTGACCCAAAAACCGCTCGTGGATTAATCCTAATATGTCGATCGGCAGCATGCTGAATGGCGGAGAATAAAGGGAAACGATAATGGATGTTAATGTTTTATCACTGATATCCAAATTGTTAAGCCACACATCGGTTGCAAAAAGTTCGGTGTTGAATTTGTCGGTTGCTCTTACAAACAGTTTTTGCAATTGCGCATAGATCTCAATTTTTGATTTGGCAACGGTATGAAGTTGTTGAGTAGGTTCAATCTCTTTGTCTTCCCAGATACGCAAAAAGAGGATGCGGTTAATGATTTTTCTGACCGCGTCGGTCAGTTGGGTAGCGTCCATTTCGCTGTTATGCAACGCGATATCTTCTGCCAAAAGCGTTCGCCAATTTTCAATTATGGCGAGGCGGTCGTTATCAACGTTCGCCCTTCTTCTTTTGTCGCACGTACTTTCAGAATAGCTTTCAGAGCAGCCGACTTCTGCGGCATCTTTGCGGATTTCTTTTCTGTTGCGTTGTTCCATGATTATCTTTTTGGCAGAAGAGGGCTTGATGGTAAAACAGTTTTGCGGGCATTGTCCATAAAATGATGCACTAAGGTAGAGTTTGTAGTATACGTGATTAATAACATATTAAAAATCAATTATATAAGAATGATTTAATGATTCGCATTGATTCAATGTTAGAGTGCAAAAGTACAAAAGTTTCGATTACAAAAAGATTCTTATAGAGTATCAGATTTTATTTTTTACTGCAGCGTAATCTCTTTCTTTTTTATTACTTTTGCATCGTATTTTTATTCTTATTTACGGCGGCTAAAAGAAATATTGAGCAGGCATTAATTTACGAAGATGAAAGCATTTTGAGGATGACGGCAAACAACTAAATTGAATACGAATTATGTCAAAAAAGAGGATTTTATTGCATTGTTGTTGCGCTCCTTGTTCGGCTGCCATTATAGAATGGTTGATGCAGAATGAGTGGCAGCCGACCTTATTTTATTATAATCCAAATATTTATCCGTTTTCGGAGTATGAGATTCGCAAAAATGAGTGTACGCGTTATGCGCGCTCGTTGGGTTTGGAAATCATTGATGGGGATTATGCTCATGCAGCGTGGTTGCGGGCGGTTGCGGGCTTGGAAGCGGAGCCGGAGCGCGGGAGCCGTTGTTTACAGTGTTTTAAAATGCGAATGAACGAAACCTCCCGAATGTGCCAAGCGCGTGGGTTTGAGATCTTTGCCACCACTTTGGCATCGTCTCGCTGGAAAGATTTGGCACAAATAGCCGTTGCCGGCAACGAAGCCGCTGCGTTGTATCCTAATCTCACTTTTTTTGACAAAAATTGGCGAAAAGATGGTTTGCAAGAGCGCCGAAATATTTTGTTGAAAGAGAATGGTTTTTATAATCAACAGTATTGCGGCTGCGAGTTTAGTTTTCGCCATGTTTCAAGCAAAAGTAACGAATAGATGATTGCCATTTTTCTCTCTTTATGGTTAGTATGGCATAATAAGTCAACTCGATGCAAGGCAAGAAAGTAAAATGGATACTTTCCTCATCACATGCAACTGTTTTGCAAAAATCTTTATTACATTCCTCTATCTGCTAAATTGTGTCACGAATAGGGGTTCCTAATTGTCATTAAGTGCAAATACCTGATTCCCTGCTTGATAAGGAGTAATGCTTCCGGAAAGGATAAGAGGTAAGAGTTGGTCAATTTTATTTTGAATCTCCAATTTATTGAAAAAATTGTTCTTCAAGGTAAAGTCTATCCAATCGTAAAAAATCTTGACGTGTTGTTCATTGCGATTTCTGTCAAAGAAACCGTTATTTTTGGTCTCTTTTTCAAAATCGCAGATGATTTGCCATACTTTGTCGATGGCGTGGTTCTCGATGGCAGAGCATGTAGTAACGGGAACTTCCCAGCCGTTTTCTTGTTTGGGAAAGAGTCTTAACGCGGATTGGTATCGGGTTTTTGCCAATTCTGACGGGCGTACATTGTCGCCATCTGCTTTGTTAATGACCAATGCGTCAGCCATTTCCATAATTCCGCGTTTGATACCTTGCAGTTCGTCGCCGGCGCCGGCAAGCATGAGCAGCAGGAAAAAATCGACCATGGAATTGACGGCGGTTTCGGATTGACCGACTCCGACGGTTTCCACGATGATGACATCAAAGCCGGCGGCTTCGCAAAGGATAATGCTTTCGCGGGTTTTGCGCGCTACGCCGCCTAAGGTCAAGCCGGAAGGCGAGGGGCGGATAAAGGCGCGGGGATTGGCGGAAAGTTGCTCCATGCGGGTCTTGTCGCCCAAGATGCTGCCCTTGGAACGTTCGCTGCTGGGGTCAATTGCCAATACTGCCAACTGTTTGCCTTGCGCAGTAATATGTGTGCCAAAGGATTCTATGAACGTACTTTTCCCAACGCCCGGAACGCCGGTTATGCCAATGCGGACGGAGTGACCGGAGTAGGGGAGACATTTTTCAATCACCTCCTGCGCAATCACTTGATGCGCGGGCTTGACACTCTCTATTAAGGTAATGGCGCGACTTAAGATAACTCGGTCGCCGCCGGTAATACCATTCACGTAATCGGCAACTGACAGCTCCTTTTTACGTTTTTTTTGCAAAAAAGGATTTACTTGTGTCGGTTGTTCAATTCCTTCCTGAACGTTTAATGCGGTATCAAATGTGTCGGAACTTACCATGATTGAGAACAACTAACGGAAGAAGCGGCAATGATTTCGTCATCAACCTCAATGCTGTCATTATTTTCAAGTGCTTCACATTCAGAAGCATTAACCGATTCGCCGTCCCAAGAGTCGCGGGCAACTTCCGTGCCGCTTTCGTCATAATATCTGCATAAACAGTCACTTTGTTCGCAAGCCGAAAAGATTCCTATGGTAAACAGGGCAATCGCGGTGATACTAATGATTTTTTTCATATTATTGATGGTTAAAGGATTATTATTGGGTGCAGATTACTTCGTAGTGGGCAATTTCGTAGGTAGAATCATTGAGGAGCGGTACGCTGATCTCTTTAGAATCGTTCATTCCTTCACAATCCTCTTCCGTCACGATTTTGCCGTCCCAAACTTTCATATCATAAAACTTGTCATTTTTATAATATTTACAGATGCAGTCTTTCTTGCAGGATGTAGCCAAAATCATCAGCAAAAGCGCGATGATGCTAAAGACTAAAGTGGTATTTTTCATGATGAAATGTTTATGATAAAAACGTTGCAAAGATAATTAATATTACGGTGTGGACGATTAATTTTAGAAAAAAAAGAGGATGTCTTTCGGCATCCTCTTCAGCTGTATGATAATCAGGAAGATTAGTACATTCCGGGCATACCGCCGGGCATACCGCCACCGCCCATTGGCATAGGTGGGTTTTCTTCTTTAATTTCGGAAAGAACACATTCGGTTGTCAGGAGCATACCGGCGATAGAAGCGGCATTTTCGATAGCAACGCGGGCTACTTTGGTCGGGTCGATGACACCGGCTTTGATCAGGTCTTCGTAAGTTTCGGTGCGGGCGTTGAAACCGATATTTCCTTTGGCTTCTTTAACCGCGTTAACTACTACGGAGCCCTCTTTACCGGCATTGGCAACGATTTGTCTCAACGGTTCTTCCAAAGCTCTGCGAATGATTTCGATACCGATTTTTTCGTCTTCGTGATTTACTTTAACTTTATCTAAAGCATTGATTGTGCGGATATAAGCAACACCGCCGCCGGGGATAATACCTTCTTCGATGGCAGCGCGGGTAGCGTGTAAAGCATCGTCAAAGCGGTCTTTCTTTTCTTTCATTTCAACTTCGGAAGCGGCACCAACGTAAATAACGGCAACGCCACCGGCTAATTTAGCCAAGCGTTCTTGTAATTTTTCGCGGTCGTAATCGGAGGTCGTCTTTTCAATTTGAGATTTGATTTGAGCAACGCGCGCGTCAATGCTGTTTTTGTCGCCTTTGCCGCTAACGATGGTAGTATTTTCTTTATCCACCGAAATTTTTTCCGCTGAACCTAACATTTCCAAGGTGGCGTCTTCCAATTTGAAACCTTTTTCTTCTGAAATAACATAGCCGCCCGTAAGGATAGCGATGTCTTCCAACATCTCTTTTCTTCTGTCGCCGAAGCCGGGAGCTTTAACGGCAACGATTTTCAAACCGCCACGCAATCTGTTCACTACCAATGTAGCTAAGGCTTCGCTTTCAACATCTTCTGCAATTACCAAAAGTGGGCGACCGCTTTGCACGCATTTTTCAAGAATCGGCAAAAATTCTTTCATATTGCTGATTTTCTTGTCATAAATCAATATGTATGGATTTTCGTAAACGGCTTCCATTTTTTCGGCATTGGTAACGAAATAGGGGGAGATATAACCTCTGTCGAATTGCATACCTTCCACGATTTTAACGTGAGTTTCGGTACCTTTGGCTTCTTCAATCGTGATAACGCCTTCTTTTTTTACTTTCTGCATTGCTTCAGCAATCATTGCACCTACTGATGCGTCGTTGTTAGCAGAGATAGTGGCAACTTGTGCAATTTTTTCGTTGCTGTCGCCGATTTCGCTGGACAATGATTTTAGGTTTGCCACAACAGCGGCAACGGCGGCATCAATTCCGCGTTTCAAATCCATTGGATTGGCACCGGCGGTTACATTTTTCAAACCGGTATTGAAGATCGCTTGTGCCAAAACGGTAGCGGTAGTGGTTCCGTCACCAGCTTGGTCGTTGGTTTTGGAGGCTACTTCTTTCACCATCTGTGCGCCCATATTTTCAATCGGTTCGCTCAATTCGATTTCTTTTGCTACGGTTACACCATCTTTTGTAATTTGGGGTGCGCCGAATTTCTTATCAATAATTACATTTCTTCCTTTGGGTCCCAAGGTAACTTTCACTGCATTTGCCAATGCGTCCACGCCTTTTTTCAATCCGTCGCGTGCTTCCCAGTCGTAAACTATGTTTTTTGCCATAATATATTTTTTATTGATTAATTTAATAAATAATTGAAATTTAAATAGTTGCGTAAATATCGCTTTCTTTCATGATTAAGTAATTCTTTCCGTCAATGGTGACTTCTGTTCCTGAATATTTACCATAAAGAACGGTATCCCCAACTTTTACAGTCATCGGTTCATCTTTTTTACCGGGACCAACAGCAATAATAACGCCTTTTTGAGGTTTTTCTTTGGCAGTATCCGGGATAATGATGCCGCCGGCTGTTTTTTGTTCAGCTTCAGCAGGTTCTACTACAACTCTGTCTGCTAATGGTTTAAGTTTAATTGACATAATAATTGTTTTTTTTAAGGTTTAACGTTTTTTTGCTCTTTATTTGAGTCGGCAAAGATAACATTTTTTATTGAAATTTGTTCAAGCGTTTTTTTAAAAACTTCGTTGTTGTCTTGTAGCCATCAAATATCACGCAGGAGAATGATTCCCATATCACCTTTCATTTTGTATTGTCCAAATAGTGCCGGAGAAAAGTTAAAGATATTGAAATTTGGGTCGTCAAAATGGGGATTAGTTAAAAACGGGTGATAAGAGATTTGATGATATTCTAATTTCTTGTTTGGTAGGGTAGATATATCATAATTAATTGGTTTATAATTAATTAATTTATCAAATTTACTTTTACTTTTCCCCGGTGCAGAAATTTCAAAATGCATGCAAGGAGTATTGCAATAGAGTGTAAAATAACCGTTTTCATCACTATACGTATTCATTCCGATTTGAAAGTATTCATTCCACCCGCGAATAACGGCGCCTTCAATGGGTTGGCGTGTACGTTCGTCTTCAATTCTTCCGGTAATGCAAATATTGTTATATCCTAACATATTGTAGTAATTGACGGGACGCTTATAAGGGCGGGCTGTGTAATTTTTAAATAGGTTTGCGATAGAGTTCCCCGATTTTACGCTCCCGATGATGGTATATTTTCCGTCACTGGTTGTAGTTTTGCCTTTATGATTGAGCAATCCGGTGAATTGGGCTTCAAAATGCGTATTGGGCATATCCTGAAATTCCCACCAACCGAATCCGCAGCCGCCGGCGTCGCGCGTAAGCTGATAGGCTTCTTGCATAAAAAGCAGTTGTTCGATATATAGAATGGAATCATTATCCGCCGGCAATCCCGTTTCCCCAATCATCCACGGTTTGTGAATGTATTTTGAATACCAATATATTTCACTGGGTACACGAAGTGGATGATAGGTGTGAATTTCTACAAAATCAACCGGCAAGAGGGAAGCATCCCATTCAAAAACTTCGATGGGTTCCGAAAAGCCAATCGTAAATAACTGATTTGGCGCGTATTGTCGCATCATTTCCCGCCAATGGTTTACAATTTTGATAGCTTCTGTTTTCTTACGTTTCGGGGCAGGGTCAAAATAGAGTGGTTCATTCATAAAATCGTAAGCAAAAACCGTGGGATTCTGACTTAATTGCTGCAATAATTGAATGGTAAAATTCTCAATTTCAGGATTATTGATAGGCGGACGAATCAGCAGCATAATTCGCAATCCTTTTTGCTGTGCCAATGTCGTCAATTTACGGAATCCTTCGATGATGGCTTGCACATCTTTGTGATTATCAATATAAAACTTACGATTGGCAGCATAGTAGTAATGATTGTTTTCATCTTGGCCCATTCTATCCATACATATTCGTAATGTATTGAATCCCATTTCTTTAATAAGTTGAAAATGCCCTAATAGTTGATTCTCGACTGCTTCCGGTGTTTGCGATTCTACATAGCCGACCGAATCGTAATCCACGTGCGGGGCAACCACAAACAGATTATCGTAGTTTTGGTATGAGACAATATAATTGAGCATGATAGGGAAGAAAACAGTATCTTTATATTGGAAATGATTGTCTTCCAAGTAGATAAATTCAGTTTCGGCTATATTTTCGGGAGATTGTTGGCACGAAATCATTCCCAAAAAGAACATCAAACAGAGATAATAGAAGCAGAATTTCTTGATCACAAATGTCTTATTTTTTATCAATAATCGATTGTTTGGCTGCTGCAATACTAACGTTCAAATCAAACCCGATAAGGATAAACATTGAATTCCAATATATCCATAACAAGATGGCTAAGATGGCACCGATTGACCCGTAAATTAGGTTGTAATTTCCAAAATTGGAAAAATAATAGTTTAAAACAACCATTATCAGTACCATTGAAATGCAGGCAAAAGTGGACCCTACCGAAAAAAAATGGTAATTTTTTTTATTCGTAGGAGCTAAGTAATAGAATGAGGATATGAAAACATAAACCAAGAAAAAGAGAAGCAGCCACTTAAAAGTAGAAATAACGTAGTAATATAGTTTAGGAGAATTAAACAAATGAGAATCAAGGTACTTCATCCCGGCAGATGTGCCAATAAAAATGCCGACTGCCAAAATAATCACGCTTGTCCAAATGCAGATGATCATTAAGTCGTTGAGCAGTCGTTTGAAAAATGAACGTTTTTGAATTTTGTAATAAGTTGTATTTAAGATACTTATGATAGAATCAACGCAAATCATCACTAATACAAATCCGAATAGAAATGAGATAGAAACCAATGTGACATTTTGTTTATTAATCACTTCTGTTATCATATTCGAAATGGCGGGCCAAACATAATCAGGCACCATGGATTCAATGAAGTTGAGGATGGTCGTTCTTACGGATGTTCCCAAGTATGAAATGATTGAAAACAGGGCAATGATAATCGGGATGATGGCGACGAAGATGCGATAGGTCATAGCGGCAGCGCGATGTGCCAAGATTCCTTTTCTAAGTGCTTCAATGAAAAAGTGTAAAACATAACCTACCGGTACCCCTTGACAGCCCGGCAGGACAATTCGGTTTAGAATTTTGAGAAGGTTACTGATGAATGGAATTTCGGTAAGTCTAATTTTCATTCAAAAAAGGGCATGATTCAACTTGAATAACTTCTTTGGTTTCGGTATCGTGCAATATGGCAATGACTTTGCAGTTTGCAAAATTCCAATTCTTCCCACCAAAATTCATTTGGTATGATTTGGTATATGCCTCACCTTTGTTTACATGTCCGTTTTCTGATATACGTACACCATAAGTGCCATTCATTGAACCTCTTAATACATGATTATGCACGTATAACGTATCTGTCGTCAGGCCTACTTTTTGTGGTGCAATGATTCCGTCTTCCGTAATGTACAAAGACAACTGCACGGGATTAGGATAATTGTCAATGATGGTTGTTTTCGTGTGTGTAGCAAGTCTTTGGTTAGCAGCGTCAAATTCGTTAATGATTTGGATGGCAGCTATTCTTTTGCTCCGATCTACACTTTGAACGGTGGTTTGCCATAACTCTTTATCCAAAGAATATTCGCCGTTATATTGAACTCGATTGACCATAGCGCAAGGAGGATTAAAAGGTCCGAAATCGGTTTCTATCGTATTGCCCTCCGGTGTACGAAAGTCGGTGGGAAAACTTGCAGAAGGAGCTGCCAAAGAACCTATGTGCAAAGCAACGGCAACGAGTGTATCGTGATAGACATTGATCATATCGTGAAGAATTGCGTGACCATCAGGGCAATTGGTGCACTTGTGTGCGGTAAAATCTTCGATTAATATTTTGCGATAAACAGATGCCGTGTCTATGTTCGGAAAAGTAACTGTAGTCGGGATGCTTTCATCTGGTGTAATATACGGACCTTCAATCTTTTCGCACGAAAGCAGTAGGGCAATCATGCCCATTCCAAATGTAATTTTACTGAATAATTTAATTGTTTTCATGATAAAAATGGTTTAAAAGGAAGTGGTAACTGAAAGTCCTAATCCGTAGGAGGCGGGAACCGTTCTGCAAACGCCGCCGATGCATAAAATACCTTCTTTGGTTTTACCGAAATTGAGTGCGATGCGGGTAGTCTTGATAACGAAAGCAGCTGCAATGTTGTAGTAATGAATGCGAAGTGCAGATTCATTATTTCCATAATTCCATTGGTCTGAAACGGAAATGAACCATTTAGGAGAAATGGAATATTCAATTAATCCGTACAGCCAGCTGCCGTTATCTTCTTTGGCATACAAGTGGTCAATTTCCATTTTTAGTGCGTGTTTGGCGTTAATTTTGCAACTAACCTTTGCCATTACATTGTGTCCTTTGAACAAATTGCCCTCATGTCCCTGCAAAATTTCTGTATTGTAGGTAATGAAGTTATAGGCTAAATCCAATTTCCAGCGTTTATCAAAACGGTGGCCGATTTCAACGCCCACATCTTGATAGAGAAGATTATCTCCGCATTTGAAAAAATTGGAGGTGTAACCCTCTGTTCCGGTGACAGTTCCGATGGAATCGGCAGTCGGCACCAATTGTTTGGCGAGGTCATGAAAACGGGAATAGTTGAGGGCAATATCGACCCCATATTTCCCGCCCAATTTGCTTTTCTTGGGAATTTGGTAATTGATTTGAGCTTGCGCTCCGATTTGTCCGTTGGGTTGGCTGGCATAACTGTAATTCCCTAACAATGCGTATGAATATTGGCGATTGATTGCCGGTACATTATTAATGGACAATAGGGAAGTGGTGGCTGAGGTATTGCGACGGGAACGAAAATCCATATTGTCGGAGCGGATAAATGAGGCGGAAATACCTAAACCTTTCATTGAGTAAGTAGCTGAAACGTACAGAGCCTCACCATCTTTGTAAATGTATTGATTGGTTTTATTTGGGTCGTTGATTTTATGGGCGTACTCGGTTTCCAAGCGGAAGCCTTTGTAGCCGAAATTCAAGCGTGCCGCCCATGTAGCAACATTTTGCGGAAATTTGTCCGCAGCAATAATTCCGTTGATGGTAGTTGTATCGTTTAATTGATAAGTAAGATACATATCATTTTCACTTTTTTCGTATTTGCTGACAAAACTCCCGCCGATAGTGGTTGTAAATCCCTTTTCTGCCATTTTCGGGATAAAATCAGC
>Ga0265294_10001777_pt1 | contig 28860 bp, 30 predicted proteins | sample MunlanPumphouse3_FD_192504 | JGI IMG/M metagenome (GOLD analysis project Ga0265294, IMG submission 192504) | Groundwater microbial communities from a municipal landfill in Southern Ontario, Canada - Pumphouse #3 | ecosystem: Environmental > Aquatic > Deep subsurface > Groundwater | place...
AATGATTGAGCTATTGCTCTCGTCATTGGTATTACTGTTCCATATATTGTCATATGGCATCCACTATATCTTTGTTTCATATATTTTTAAACATCCTAGGGTGTATCATATCATATGGACCAGTACATCCTATTGACATTTATTGTCTTTAATTTTATAATATTTGTGGTAATTAAAATGTATAAAAAATTAGCTATTGGAGAGGCAGGAATCATCATATTCCTAATGGTATTGCTTACAGAAAAGGCCCCACTATCAGCATTTCTGTTGGTGGCTGGAGCAGTTGGAATACTGATTATTGCAGTATTCATAGTAATTGGAGTTATGCACCTAGTAACATCGAAAAATGAAAGTTACTAGGCGCATAACTCTTTTTTTTATTGATGAATAGATTGCTTTTTTCTTTACAATAAAAAATTTAGTAAGTATAATAAATTAAAATATGATTAAACTTAAAAGGATTTTATTTTTATTTATTTTTATAGCTATTGTTTTTTGTTTTTTCTTTCCAATTGAGATGACTGGCGCTATTGAGGAATCAGATGATATAATGTTCGATCCTGTCAACACAATAGCAACTGCTATAATTACAACGATCGTAGACATAGCAATTAATACTTGTAGCGTGGTCTTAAAAATATCTTCGCAGATTTTGTCCTGGGCTATTGATGGAGGAGGAGTTGATCAGGCAGGATCACAAAGCCCCGTTGTTACGGAGGGATGGGGAATAGTAAGAAATCTTGCAAACGCAGCCCTAATTATTGGACTTGTAATCATAGCTATTAATATTATATTAGGAAAGGAAGAGGGGCAAGCAAAGAAAACTTTAGTTAACTTTGTAATCGTTGCTCTTCTTATAAACTTTACTCCATTAATTTGTGGCTTCTTTATTGACGGGTCAAACATTATAGCCAACAGCTTTATCGGTCAAGGATTAGATCCATTAATGAACAACCAGCTAAATGATGCTGCTCAAGTGATTAGAGAAATGAATATTTTAGAAGCACTTCTTGGGATAGGATTTTTAGTTGTTTTTACAATCATATCTCTTTTTGTTTATCTTCTTTATGCCATTTTGTTTTTAGCCCGAACTGTAATTTTATGGATATTAATTATTGCTTCACCAATTGCTCTAGCAACAAAAGTATTTCCGAAATCAAATGCTGTCAGAAAATTCTTTCCTAGTATTTTGTATTGGGACGATTGGTACGAAATGTTTCTCCAATGGGTAATAATTGTTATTCCTGCAGCTCTCTTTATTCACCTATCCAATATTGCAATAAGAGCAGCTGTTGTTACAGATTCACCAGGTGATTTCGATAATATTCTTGATTATTTATTAGTTCTTGGCTTTTCCTATTTTATCCCTTTAATTCTTCTAATTGCCGGATTCATGATCACAATCTCTTCAGGAGGAAGTGTTGCCGCTCCTCTTGGAGCACTAGGAAAGAAAGCTTGGGCAGCTACCGCTGGAGCGGCTGGAGGATATGCATTAGGCAAAGCAAAATCTGGAGCAAAAGCAACTGGATCTTGGGTAAAGGAGGGAGCTGTGGGATCAGCAGCAGCTATAATAAAAAGAGAAAATCCTCTTAATAAAGCTGCCCGAGATAGCGGAATGGCTAGCGTTGATAAAGTAAAATCAAGCATAGGTGGTGCAATGACAGGTGCAAAAGATTATTTACGTATTGGTGAAAGTAACACATGGGCGAAAAGATCGGCAGAAACAGAAAAACAATTAGCAGAAGGTATGGATAATTATTTTGACGGATCAAAAGAAGAAAATGTGGTAAAGTTTAACCTAGCACAACAACAGCTTGAAAAGTTAAGATTGAGTAAATCTTTATCACAGAAAGAACTTTCTAAAAGATATGAAAATCTATTTATTGCCGCTACGAATAATGGCGACATAGAAGACTCTGCTATTGAGAATTTCTTAAGTCAATCAAAAGGAAAAGGGGTGGACGTTGACTATGGAAAAATGCTAAGAGGAACATCTGCTGTTGATATTATGAAAAAATACAAACCAAAAGCATTAGAAAGAGGATTTATTGCAGAAAAACTGGTTGACACTAAACAAGGAGAATATATTCTCACTAACCCTAGAGCAACACAAGCTCATAGCAAGGCACTATTTGATGGAATAAAAAACTCAAAAAACACAGGAACACAAGCTGCTGGAGCAGCAAGCATTGGCGCATCCTCAAGTCCCGGAGATGCTACACAAAAAATAGACCAAGCAGAACAAATTTTGGCAGGAGAGCTCGACAGTCTTAATAGCAAGGCAACTTCATCCGGATTATCTGACGAAGAAGAAAAAAGAAGAGATGAAGTAAGTGATCAATTAAAGTCGCTAAAAGGAACACAATGAATGTATGAAAAAAATAAACGATAAAATTATTGCCTTTTTAGGTGAAATCATATTAAAAAACAATCTAGAGAAAGATGTTATCGATAGCTCTTTTGACTATTCAGAAAGAACTCCTATTTTAGAAAAAACACTATCAATGATATTTAACGATGTCGTTACACAAAGAATGGAAAATGGAGAAAGGATTGCTCAGTTTCATCCTTTTGTAAAATTAAGAAACATTATTGATCGTTTAATTAATAATTTAATTAATTACGAAGATGTTCTTCCTTTATTAAAAGAAGAATTTGATTTTCCAAAAGAAAAAGCAAAGGAAATATCTTTACTGATAGAAGGAAATAAAGAAATTAAGGAATTGATAGAAAAAGAAGATGATACTGTTTACGAAAAAACAGAAGAAAAGGTGAGTCCCAAAAGTATCGGCTATGAGTTATTGAAATAAAAAATGCAGGATAATGATTATCATTTCCTGCTTCTGTTTTTATCTGCTTCGGCGATGAGTGCGTCAATTTCCTCGCGCGAATAGATTTTCTTCTTTTCTTCTTTAGTAGAAGACGAGGAAGAGAGTGATGGTGATGTTTTTTGCTGCTCAATAATTTTATTAGCAGCAATGATCGCGCCAATCATATTACTATAATCAGCACCGCCGCCTGTGCCAGAACCCTTGGGAAGCTTCATTTCGAAGTATGCCTTCCCATCAATCGCCATGTTCTTATTTACAAGATCCATAGCAACCTTGAACTGTTTCTTGTACTTCGTATCAAGAACTTCTGGGCTTGTTTCCAGCTCTTGCTGAAGTTTTTCAACCGTCTGTCCGGTTGCCGAAGCAACCATGCTAAGAGCACTTCCCATACGAGCAATTGCTTCCTTTTGGGCATCTGCTCTAGCTCTCACAAGAGTGGCTTCCATTTTCCTTTCCTCAACAACCTTTTGTTGGGTTGCTTGCTCGTACTCAGCATTAGAGGGCACAACCTGAATAACACTCAGGTTAGTAATTTTAACACCATATCTTTCAATAATTTTTTCAACCCTTTTTGAGATATGATTTTCAAGACTACTAGAAAGTTCTCCTCTTATGATCTCCTCGTAAGAGTTTTTGCTGACGAAATCCCTGCTTGCTCCTTCAATCCAAGAAGTCATGGCGGCGTTCCAATCCTTGATTTGAAACATTGCCTTGTATGGATTAAAGATCACTGCTTCAACCTCAATCCACATATTAATGGGGACCTTTCCTTCAGTCTCCGCATCCTTAATTTCAACACCATAAACATATGGCATCAAAATTACATGTGCTAAAGGTTCTTCTCTTTGTTCTTTGGTTCCATTCTTAAACTTTACCCACCTCTGTTGGTAGGTATAAACCCTATAGAAAGGCCAGAGAATAGGGACCATCCCCATTATGTTGAAGGGGACTTTCTCTACTCCATCAGCAACATCAAAGTTGCTGAGAAGCACCCTTCCTTGATACTTAATGTAGCATCCATGAAAGGAGTCTCCTTTCATAAGGATCTTTGCGTATCCTTCCTCGAGGAAGAATCCGAAAATCCCATGGGGTGCCCATACAAGATAAAGCACCAGAAAGACAGCTAGAATGAATACTCCCATTCCAATAAGTACTCCCCAAATTATTCCCATTACAAAACAAATAATTGCTGAAAAAACAACAATCATTCCCCCTGTTGTAAGAGGGCTCTCATCAATCTTTTTTCTTACTTCCATTTTAATTCCTCCTAATTGTTAAATAACCATAATTCCCTAAATAGGGATACATAAATTATAAAACATTATATTGTTTTTGTAAAGGGCAGTGTTGATTGAATAAAAAAATGTGTTAAAATAAAGTATATGAAAAACACTGGTGATTCAAAAGATATTTTTTGGAAAGAATATGAAAAACTTCCCGACGCTATAAAAGAAGCTCTTTTTTCTGAAGAGAATTTTAAGATTGTTTCTGATATCTGTGAAGTAAATGGAGTTACTGGTGAAGATTCAAAATCTGAGTTAATGAAATATGTTGGAAGAACTTTAATGGGCAAGCTACCTATTAAAGATTTTTTTGTTACTCTTGAGTTAGAGATGGACATGGAAACAAATAAAGCAAAAACCATAAGTAGAGAAATAGACAGAAAAATATTCAGTGGCCTTAGGATAGCATTAAATAAAATATACTCTCTAAATATTGCAGAAAACAAGATTGTAAGCGATAATAAGAAGAACAAGGATGGAATTGAAATTCCGGTACCCAGCAAAAGTGAATATAAGGATCCATATAAAGAACCATTAATATAATATGCAATACAGAGTTCCTCAATTTATTGAACACCAGGCAAAAATATTAGGACCATTGAACGTAAAGCAAAGCATGACGATTGGAGTGGTTCTAGTTATTTGTTTCTTTCTTTATTTTGCCATCGGAGAAGAAAACTTTTTTCTCTTTATTCTTTTAGCGGGACTTCTTACTGGAATAGCACTAGCAATTTCTTTTTATAAAGTACAAGGGCAATCATTGCCAGTAGTAATGAAAAATTGGACAAGTTTTAATATCTCTCCTAGGTTATTTCTTTGGAAAAGAAAGCGGTCACCGGTTTTTTTATCAACCGAAAGAGAAAGAAGAGCGATTACAATTGTTAAACAAGAAAAATCACCATTGAAAATGAGGGACGAAGGGAAGATAGAAGAACTAATTAAGAAAATTGATTTTGAAGAATAATGGCAAAAGCACCATCACAACAATTCATACCAATCCAGCAAATTAGAGAGGGGATAATGGTCCAGAAAGACAAATCCCTAAAGGGCGTTATTTTAGTTTCTTCTTTAAACTTCGGACTAAAGTCAGAAGATGAACAAATGGCTATCATTTATCAATTTCAAAACTTCTTGAATTCTCTTGATTTCTCTTGTCAGATTGTTGTTAGTTCTAGAAAAGTAAATATTACAGGGTATATCGAAAAAATTGGAGAACTAGAAGGAAAGCAACAAAATCAATTATTAAAAATTCAAACAGCTGAATATCGTGCTTTTATCGAAGAGATTGTTTCTACAGGATCTATTATGACTAAGAAATTCTATATCGTTGTTCCATACTTCCCAATGCTTGAAATAGCTGGTGTTCCAGGACAAACATCTTCTGAAACAGGAATGGACTTAACAGAGAAGAAGTTTCAAACAGGAAAATATCAATTATGGCAAAGAATGGAGTATGTTTCATTGGGGATAAGAAGATGTGGTCTAAAATCAGTAAATTTAGGCTCTGAAGAGCTAATTGAATTGTTATGGTCACTTCATCACATTAATCAGGCAGAGCTAGGATATTATCCTGACTTGCCACCTGAAATTATAATATAATATGGGATTATTCGGAAACAAAAGACAAAAGAAAGAAAAGATTATGGACAGAGAAATAACTTCTGCAATAGACATTATTTCTCCTGCCTCAATTGAGGTTCATCCAAATCACATTAAGCTAGAAGAGAAATTAGCAAAAACCTATTTTGTTTTTTCTTATCCAAGATATTTAACTACTGGATGGCTTTCTCCAATTATTAATATGGATATTCCACTTGATATTTCTTTCTTTTTTCATCCAATTGAAACAGGTAGCATTTTGAAACAGCTAAGGAAAAGTGTAACAGAAGTTCAAGCAGAAATAATGGAAAGAGAAGAGAAAGGCCTTATTAGAGATCCGGCACTAGAGACAGCATATCAAGACCTTGAAGACTTAAGAGGACAACTTCAAACAGCTCAAGAAAAAATGTTCAAGTTTGGATTATATATTACAGTTTATGCTGATGATATAAAAGAGCTTGAAAGGATAGAAACTATTTTAAGATCGACGCTTGAGTCTCGTTTAATTTATATCAAGCCAGCACTATACCAGCAAAAAGAAGGACTACTTTCAACTTTTCCCTATGGAACTGATTTATTACAAATTCACAACACGTTAAACACAACTCCACTATCAAGTATTTTTCCCTTCATATCATTTGATCTTAGTTCAAACGAAGGAATACTTTATGGATTAAATAAACATAACAGCTCACTAGTTCTATTTGATCGTTTTAGTATGGAAAATGCTAATATGGTAATTTTTGCTAAATCAGGTTCTGGTAAATCATATGCTGTAAAATTAGAGATTCTTCGTTCTTTAATGATGGGAACAGAATGTATTATTTTAGACCCTGAAAATGAGTTTAAAACGCTAGCTGAATCAGTCGATGGATCATTCTTTAAAATATCTTTAAGTTCCGAAAGCCATGTTAATCCATTTGACTTGCCCGAGCCAAGGGAAGATGAGCGAGCAGAAGATGTTTTGCGTTCTAATATTATTAATCTAGTTGGACTAATGAGAATCATGCTCGATGGATTAAGCGCCGAAGAAGATGCTATTATGGATCAAGCGTTATCTGAAACTTATGCTGCAAAAGACATTACCCCTAACTCTGACCCATCAACATGGGCAGAGAATGTTCCAATTATGTCAGACCTTGAATCAGTGCTAGAAACGATGGAAGGGGCCGATTCTTTAGTTGAAAGAATAAGAAAGTTCACAAGGGGAACATTTGCCTCCTTCTTTAATCAAAGATCAAATATATCAATGAATAATAATTTAGTTGTTTTCGGTATAAGGGACATGGAAGATGAGCTTCGTCCTATGGCGATGTTTATTATCATGCGTTACATCTGGAACACAGCAAGAGCGGTCCTCAAGAAAAGAATACTAGTTATAGATGAGGCATGGTGGATGATGAAAACTGACGATGGAGCATCTTTCTTGTTTGGAATATGTAAAAGAGCTAGAAAATATTGGTTAGGAGTAACAACTATCACTCAAGATGTTTCTGATTTTATGCGATCTGATTATGGAAAACCAATCATCACCAACTCTTCTATACAATTACTATTAAAACAAAGTCCCGCAACAATAGATTTAATCCAGCAAACATTTAATTTAACTGAGCAAGAAAAATTTCTTTTGCTTGAAACCCCAGTAGGGGAAGGAATCTTTTTCGCTGGACAGAAACATGTCTCCATTAGAATTATGGCATCATACACAGAAGATCAAATTATTACCACAAGCCCAGAAGAGATAGCAAAAATTAAACAAGCAAAAAACCTGCTTAGCTAGCAGGTTTTACTATAATCTTTCTTTCTTCTCCTTCGCCAACACTTTCTGCTAAAACGTCGTTTCTTTCTTGTAGTTCTATGTGAACTATTCTTCTGTCAAACGAAGACATTAAAGGAATCTCTCTTTCTCTTCCTGTCTTTAAAACCTCGTCAGCAACTCTCCAAGCAAGATCTTTTAAATAGCTTTCTTTGTTCTTTTTGTAATTATCAACATCTACACTAATATATGATTCTTCGCTTGTTTTCTTTTTAATTATTTTTCTCAAGAGTAGTTGTACATCTGCTAAAACAAGGCCCTGTCTTCCAATTAGTGTTTGAGCGTCATTTGTTGCAATGTCAATATTAATTAGATTATCTTTTTGTTCAACTTCAATACTAGCTTCAAAACTAGCCTTTTTAAAGAATTCATCTACTATGTTCTTAATTTCTTCTTTGTTAATCATTGTTCTGTTTTAATATTTTCTTTTGTTGATATATTGTCATTGCAGTTGTTATTAGCCAATAAACACCAAGTGCTGATGGTAAAGTGAATAAAACAAACAATGTTACTATAGGAAGTATAAAAACCATCTGTTTCTGCATCATGTCAGTAATCTGCATCGTTTTGTCTTTTGGCTCTTTGCTTTCTTTTCCGTCTTTCTGTTTTGTAAAACTTGTCTTTGCTTGGAAGTATTGAGCTATTGCTGCAAGTACTGCTAAAAACATATTTGGTTGAGACAGGTCAATTCCTAAGAAGTAAGGGTTAATCATTTCTGGAAGGTGAACAAAAGAATACATGTATTGGGGATCAATCACTATTCCTCCTTTGAATATTTGGAACAAGGCGATAATAATAGGTATCTGTATAAAAAGCAAAAGAATGCTTGAAAAAGGATTAAAGTTCTTTTCCTTATATAGAGCCATCATTGCTTGAGCTTGTTTCTCTGGAGTATCTTTGTATTTCTTTTGGATTTCTTTTATCTTTGGCTGAATTTCTGCCATTGCCTTTTGCGACTCTATTGCTTTTTTATTTAATGGATTTGTTAACCATTTGATTAGAACTGTAAGGATTATTACAGCAACACCAAAATTATTTGTAAGGACATATATTAAAACTAAGAAATTCAGCATTGGCTGATAGAGTAGGGCATTATAGATTGTTAAAAAGATATTCATCGTTTTAATGTTTTTTCAATATCACTCTCTATTTCATTATATGGAACGCCTTTTATTGAAGATAATGCAATGATTATAATACTTAGCCCTCTCTTAAGGTCAGTCTTTTTTGCTACTTCTCTAAGCTGTCTTTTTATCTTATTTCTTTCTACGGCCTTTTTAGAAACTTTCTTGCTAACTATGAATCCTACTTTTGCATACCCTAGCCCATTACCTAAATACTTTACAATAATATTTCTTCCCTTTATCGTTCTTCCATTCTCAAAAATAGCCTCAAACTCTTTCTTTTTCTTAAGCCGATTCTCTTTGGGCAACATAGAACATTAAACAGAAAGCTTTGCTCTTCCTTTTCTTCTCCTGTTAGCTAGAATCTTCTGGCCACTTTTTGTGCTAGATCTTTCTAGAAAACCGTGAGTTGTTTGCCTCTTCTTCTTTTTGGGCTGATAGGTTTTGCTCATAATGTTATTAATAATTAACTTATGAGGAAACTATAACAAAAAATGTTCCCTTGGTCAATCAATTTATGCGCTGCCTATATTTTATCTTGTACGCTTATATATATACAGGATAATACAACGCTTAAAATTACCAGCTACTTTTCCACATCATATCCACAGGGGCCATTATTCCCTTCATCCTATAATGTTTTTTTGATTTGTTGACGATAGTAAGATATAATGATGTTATGACTAATGAAGAAATCTGGCAATCAGTTTTATCTCAAATTCAATTGAATATTTCTCCAGCAAACTTTGCTACATGGTTTGCCAATACCGCCATATCTTCTATTGAAGATGATTTTGCTGTTGTCTCTGTTCCAAACTCTTTTTCGAAAGAATGGATGGAACAAAAATACCACAAAGAAATATTAAAGATCATAAAATCAATTGATGAAAGTGTTAAGGAGATTAAATATATTGTTGTTCCTATGAACACAAAAACAACCACCAAGAAAACAATGAAGAAAGAGCAGGAAGAACCTGTTGAACAACTTGGCTTTTCAGAGTTAGAAGTAGACAAAGAAACAAACCTTAACCCTAAATACAGTTTTAATAATTTCATAATCGGGCCATTCAATGAAATCGCCTATGCCGCCGCGATGTCTATTGTAGAAGAGCCAGGAAGAAACTATAATCCCTTATTCATATACGGCGATGTGGGACTAGGAAAAACTCACTTAATGCAAGCTATTGGAAACAAGATAAAAGAAGACTTTCCCTCTAAGAAAATAAAATATATACCTGCAGAAAGATTAATTTCAAAGATTGTAAATGCTATTAGATCTCAAAGCATTGAAGAATTGAAAAAAAACCTAAGAGAAATCGATGTTTTGATTGTCGACGATATTCAATTCTTGGCCGGAAAAGATAAAACTCAAGAAGAGTTCTTTCACACTTTTAATTCTCTCTATCAAAAAAATAAACAAATTATACTTTCTTCTGATAGACACCCTGATAATATTCCTGCTATCACAGAAAGACTCAAGTCACGCTTTAATGGGGGAATGATCGCTGACATAAATATGCCCGACTATGAAACAAGGCTAGCAATATTAAGTCAGAAAATAGAAGAAAAGAATATTAGTATTTCTCAAGATGTTTTAGAATATATTGCTAGTAACGTCCAAAAGAACATAAGAGAGCTAGAAAGCTCAATTAGTCGATTAGTAATTTGTAAAAAAACAAACGGAAATAAAATAATAAACATTGATGACGCTAAGAAGTTGTTAAAGAATATTATTGTTTCTCCAGTCAAGATTACTAATCATAAGAAAATAATTGAATCAATTAATAGTTTCTATGATATCTCTTCGAGTAATATGTTCTTAACTTCTAGAAAGAAAGAGTATGCTAGACCGAGACAGATTGCAATGTATTTACTTAAGAAGGAATTAAAAATGTCTTACTCAGAAATAGGTAGAAAGTTTGGAGGAAAAGACCATACAACAGTAATGCATGCTTGTCAATTAATAGAAAAATCTTATGAAGAAAATGATAAAACAAGACAAGAAATAGATTTAATTTTGCAAAGAATATATAGTAAATAGTGTGGAAAAAATGTTAAGATAATAGTGGTAAAATAATTAATAAAAAAGTTATTAATTATTAAACAGAGATTATCTAATAATTAATACCCTTCTTATCCACATTCAATAAAACCTAAAGCCCTTACAATTAAAACAAAAAATTAGAAATAATAATGTTATCCACAAAATAATCAAAATTAATAGTAATAATAAATAAATAAGAATTATTATAAGAAAAATATGAACTTCACAATATTAGCTAAAGAACTAAAAAAAGGATTAACCTTTGTAGAGAAAATAACAGGTAAAAATTTAACATTACCAATACTTAATAATTTATTAATTGAAGCGCTTCCTAATTTCTTAAAAATATCTTCAACTGATTTAGAAGTAGGAATAGAATGGTGGGGACCATGCAAAACTGAAAAAGAGGGAAGTGTTGTTGTTCCTGCTAAATTCTTAAGTCAATTAGTCGGGGCATTACCAGAAGAGAAAATAAATATAAGGAATAAGGGAAGTAACCTTTTAATTGAAGGTAATAATATTAAAACACAAGTTAAAGGATTTTCTTCTGAAGAATTTCCAATTATTCCTAAATTTCTTAAAGATATATATATAGAGATGGATGGAAAAAAATTAAGGGATGGCTTAATAAGTGTTGTCGATATGGTAAGTGCTTCTCAAGTTAAGCCAGAAATATCTGGAGTATATTTCTCTTTTAATAATGGAGATATTAAACTAGTAGCGACAGATAGTTTTAGGCTTGCCGAAAAAACAATTAAAGATGATATTAAAAATTTATTTGAAAGGGAAATTAATTTTATTCTTCCTCAAAAAACAACAAAAGAATTAATTAATATTTTACCAGAAGAAGAAGACAAAAAAATAAGAATATATTTTTCTGAGTCACAGGTAATGTTTGAGACTTTCCTACCCAACTCAACTCATTCAGAGATTAATCTTGTTTCAAGACAAATTGACGGCGAGTACCCATCATATGAAGAAATTATTCCTAAAGCGTCAAAAACAAAAATTGTTTTAAATAAAGATGAGTTTGTAAAACAAATTAAGATGGCGGGACTCTTTGGAGGAAAGACTAGTGAAGTAGCTATAAAAGTAGGAGAAAAAAACATAGAGATAAAAAGTCAAGATGATGAGATAGGAGAAAGTGAGTTAAGTATGATAGCTATTACTGAGGGCGATCCAGCAAAAGTATCATTTAATTATCGTTTCATATTAAATGCACTAATAAACATTAAAGCTTCAGAAATATCTTTTGAAATGCAAGGCAATGATGGTCCAGCGCTAATCAAGCCAATAGGAGACACCAGTTATCAGTATGTAATTATGCCTATTAGAGTATAATTTATATTAATTGATCCAAGTTGAACTATATCAATTAATACAAATTGAATATAGTATAGTTTGATTAATTTCTAATTTCCACGCTTTTCTCAATAATTCTTCTCCATTGAGGACCAGAGGCTGATTCTCCAACTCCTCCGTACATAGGAGTGTTATCGTTATTCCCCGACCACACACCAACACAAGTGTCTTTGGTGCAACCAACAATCCAGCCGTCAACATTTAATTGAGTGGTACCTGTTTTTACAAAGACCTTGTAATTATCAAACCTTAAGTTTGAATTATATCCAAATATTGGAGCCCTAGCGTTATTGTCTGATAAGACATCTGTAATCATTTCGCAAACACTAGTTTCTAGAACTTTCCTTGGAGTATTCTTATTCTCATAAATCACATTTCCATTAGCATCTTCAATTTTTAAAATTGCTGAAGGAACAATTCTATATCCTCCATTAGCAAAGACGCCGTAAGCACTTACCATATCAATTAAGTGAACCTCTCCTCCTCCTAAAACAAGAGATAGTCCATAAAAAGAAGATGGTTGATTTAATGTTGTAATGCCCATCTTTTGAGCTAAAGTTATACTATCGTTTAAACCAGCCATACTATTTAAAACCTTAACAGCAGGGATATTCAATGATTGAGCGAGAGCACTTCTTAGTGTAACAGCGCCTCTAAGTCTTCCATCATAGTTTCTAGGAATGTATTCTTCTCCACCCCAAATACCAAAACTTGTTAATTCATCAATTACAATTGTCTGGTCAGTAAATCCCTTTCTAAATGCCTCAGCGTAAACAAATGGTTTAAAGGATGAGCCCGGCTGTCTTTTTCCTTGAGTAGCAACATTATAATCAGGAACAAATTTACAGTTAGTTGCTGGATTGCATCCTTCTGGGAACGGCTTTCCCCATGGGTCGGCGGAGCCCACCATTGAAAGAATTTGCCCTGTCTTATGATCAATTGAAACAGTTGCGGAATTATATGCTCCAAAGCGATTAATATTGCTTGTAACCCCTTCCTTGATTATATTCTCAGATTCTTGCTGTAGATCCCAATCAAGAGTAGTATATATTCTTAACCCTCTTGTTTCTAGAAATGTAGGCCCATAAATTGATTCTATTTGTTGTCTTACATAATTAACAAAATGAACAGCAACCGTTTTTGGCCTATCAGAAAAAGATAACTCAATTTCTTTTATCTCATCTCTTTGCTCTTCAGAAATATATCCAACAATTGCCATCCTATTTAAAACATAATTTTTTCTTTCCAGTAGGGCGTCAACGTTCTTGCCATAAGGGGAATAAAAACTAGGAGCTTGGATTGTTGCTGCTAAAAGAGCGGACTCTTCTATTGTTAAATCATTTGCACTCTTTTGAAAGTATGTTTGTGAGGCCTCTTCAATTCCATATATATTTACACCAAAAGGAACTTGATTCAAATACCACTCTAGTATCTGCTCCTTAGAATATGTTCTATCTAACTCAAGAGACAAAACAATCTCTCTTACCTTTCTTCCAATACTTCTATCAGGAATTAAAAAAGTACTTCTAATTAATTGTTGAGTAATGGTTGACCCACCAGGGACGTGTAAGCTCTGAGCAGATATTCCTAACTTAAGGGCTCTAGCAATTCCTCCAAAATCAATTCCGATGTGGTTATAGAAATCAGCATCCTCAGTTGCAATTACTGCATTTTGCATATTAATTGATATTTGAGATAAAGGTACATATGTTCTTCTTTCTTCTCCATAGATATTAGATAAGACAACCTTACCAGTCCTATCATATATCTTAGTAGACAAGTTCAGTTGTGCTTCAGTAAAAACCTCTGGACGAGGCAAATCTTTAGTGTAGTAGAAAAACAGTGAGAGGCCGGCAATAAAAGTCACGAATAATAGTGAAAACAATATTTTGAAACATTTCTTTAGTCCTTTTTTCATAACCATATATTATCACTTCTTTTGACTTTTGGGAACATTTAATCAATAATATAATTATGAAAATAATAACAGATGAAAACAAAATAGAAGAGATTTTAACAAGAGGGACAGAAGATATTATTGAGAAAGAGTCTCTTAAAAAAAGATTGCTTTCTGGTAAAAAACTAAACATCAAATTAGGAATAGACCCAACTGGGCCTAAGATTCACCTGGGCAGAGCTACAATATTAATGAAATTGAGGGATTTCCAGGATTTAGGGCATAATATTATCTTAATCATTGGAAACTTTACTGCTCTAATTGGAGACGCATCAGATAAAGATGCAATGAGAAAAGTTTTAACAGAAAAAGAAATTAAAGAAAATGTAAAGGACTACTTAAATCAGATAGGAAAGATATTAGATATTAAGAAAGTACAAGTAAAATACAACAAGGACTGGTTGGGAAAAATTAAACCAGAAGAATTCATTCAGCTAGCAATGAACTTTACTGCTCAACAAATGATTCAAAGAAGAAACTTTAAAGAAAGATGGGACAAAGAGTCACCAATTGGTCTTCATGAATTAATGTATCCACTTCTTCAGGGCTACGATTCAGTAGCTATTAAGTCCGATGTTGAAATTGGCGGCTTTGATCAACTATTCAACTTAAAAGCAGGTAGAGTTCTGCAAAGAGCATTTAACCAAGAGCCACAAGATGTTATGACTTTTAGAATGATTTATGGCTTAGATGGAAGGAAAATGTCTACTTCATGGGGAAATGTAATTAACATACTAGACGAACCAGTAGATATGTTTGGTAAGTTAATGACATTAAAGGACGAACTAATGATTGATTACTTTGAGTCTTGTACAAGAATACCAATGATACAAATTGAAGAGATTAAGAAATCATTAAAGAACAAAGAAGTAAATCCTAAAGAAATTAAAAAAGCACTAGCTAAAGAGATTGTTACTATTTTCCACAATTCAAATGAAGCACAAAGGGCCCAAGAAGAATTTGAGCAGGTCTTTGAAGATAAAAAGCTTCCTACAGAGATTGAAGAAGTTCAAGTTGAGAACGGAGAACATAATGCTCAGGAATTATTAATTAAATTATCTCTCGCAAAATCAAAAAGCGATGCTAAAAGATTGCTTGAGCAGGGAGGAGTAAAAACTATCATTAACACCATTACAGAAGTTGTTAAGACGGACAACATTAAAACAGAGAAGGGAATGATTATTCAAGTAGGTAAGAGAAACTTCAGAAAGATCATATAGTCTTTTCCATGTCGTAGACATTTAATGGAGTTGCATGGTTGTGCACTATGAGTAATAAGCACACTTATTGGTTTTTATAAAAATGGGATTGTAATCCCATAATTCAACAAAACCATTATAAACAGGATTTACTACTTACTAAACTTTAAATTATTAGCACAGCATATTGCTAGAGCCAGGGCATCTGCGGCATCGTCTGGCTTGGGAATGTCTTCTAAGTTAAGAATGTTTTTAACCATCTCTTGGACTTGGTTCTTTTGTGCTTTGCCGTAGCCAGTTACAGCAATCTTTGCTTGTAGGGGAGTATATTCAACAAAAGGAATGTTGTTTTTTGAAATAGTGAAAAGAATAACACCTTTAGCTTGGCTTACGGGTATAGCGGTCTTAAGGTTCTTGAAAAAGAATAAACTCTCGACAGCAACGAGAGCAGGCTTATGTTTCTTAATAATGTAGTTTAAATCAAAGTGGATTTGTTTTAGTCGTTCTCCTGGACACTCTGTTGATAGAGTTTCAATTACTCCGTAATCAAGACAAGAAAAAGAGTTTTTGTCGTAGTTAATTAGTCCAAAACCAGTCGTTGCTGTTCCTGGATCTATCCCTAGTATAATCATATATTGGTGTATACATTTGAAACGTCGTCATGGTCTTCAATTGCTTCAATAAAACTATTACACCTTTCTTCGTCAACTGATATTTTTTCTTTAGCCACCCATTCTAAATTAGCAAAGTCAATCTTAAATGATTCTAGTTCTTTTTTAACTTGTTCCATTTCTTCTGGCTTGGTGTAGACAATTAGATTATCTTCTTCCCATAATATATCTTCAGCTCCTGCTTCTATTACTAAAAGCTCGGCGTCTTCTTTTGATTGGATTTCGGTTATGCCAATAACGCCACGCCTTTCAAACATCCATTTTATAGCTCCCTCGTTTACCATTTTACCTCCTTTTTGAGAGATAATAAGTTTGATTTCATTGATACTTCTATTTTTATTATCAGTTATTCCTTCAATTAATAGAGCCATATTGTCTGGGCCATAAGCCTCCATTAAGAATTCCTCAAAAGTTACTCCTTCTAGCTCTCCTGAGCCCCTTTTGATTGCCTTATCAATACTATCATTAGGCATATTAAGGCCTTTTGCCTTATCAACGATGCTTCTTAATTTTGGATTAAAGGCAACATCAGTTCCGCCGTCTTTAACGGCTACTGATATTTCTTTAGACAACTTAGAAAAGAGCTTGCTTCTTTTAGCATCTTCGGCTCCTTTCTTTAATTTAATATTATGAAAATGACTGTGTCCACTCATAGTTAAATATTACAGAAAAAAGGGGATTTAGTCAAAGTTGACTATTGACTATTGATAGTCAATAGTCAACAAACTAAGTGAAGTTTAAATATCAATCTTTAAATGTTCATATGCCACCTTGGTAGCAACCCTTCCTTTAGAAGTTCTTTTGATTAATCCTAATTGGATAAGATAGGGCTCATAAACATCAAGGATTGTGTTTTTTTCTTCAGAGGTTGCTGAAGATAATGCTTGAAGACCAACGGGACCACCTTCAAACTTGTGAATAATTGCTTCTAGTATTTTTATATCTCCCACTTCTAGTCCCAGTTCATCAACTTCTAAAAATGATAAACTATCAATTACGATCTTTTTAGTAATTATGTTCTTATTCTCCATCTGAGCAAAATCACGTACTCTTTTTAGTAATTTGTTGGCAATTCTAGGAGTGAAGCGAGAACGTTTTGATAGTTCTTTTGCTGCATCATCATTGATTTCAATGTTTAATATCTTAGCAGATCTTCTTATTATCTCTTCTATCTCACTAGGTTCATAGAAATTCAATTGAAATATTGCTCCGAACCTTCCTCTTAAGGGAGAAGAAAGCATATCAAGTTTTGTTGTGGCTCCTATTAGTGTAAAGCGAGGCAAAGTGAGGTCTAGCGTCTTTGCCATTGGACCCTTACCTAAAATCAAACTTAATTTAAAGTCTTCCATGGCGGAATAAAGATATTCTTCAACTTGTTTATTTAATCGATGACATTCGTCAATAAAAAGAAAGTCGCCCTCGCTTAAACTTGTTAGTAATGCAACCAGGTCGCCTGGTTTTTCAATGATTGGTGCAGCTATTGTCCGGATGTTTCCTTCTGCTTCTTTAGCTATTAAGTAAGCTAGAGTAGTTTTTCCTAGCCCAGCGCCACCATAAAAAAGCAAGTGATCCGGAGAATCATTTCTTTTCTTTGCAGCACCAATAATAATCTTTAAATTTTTTTTAATTCTTTCTTGTCCAACATAATTAGACCACTTTTGAGGACGAAGCGTGCTTTCTATTGTTTCTTCAGAACTATTTAATTGTGGAGAAAAAGACTTGACAGACATTTTATGCTATGTTATATTATCTATACAAAGTGAATGATTCTTGAAATGGGGGGAGGGGGAGTTTTTTTAGTTAACGGTTAACTTGGTTCCGACTGGGTTATACCTCAAAAAATTTCTTGGCTTAGCCCTACCGCTAACGAGGACCCCCATTTCAGGAATTATTTAATAAACATCCCCGCAAGGGATTTTTTGTTTATCCTGCAACTCTAATGACTTCATTAATAGTTGTTACCCCTTTTAGCACCTTAATTAATCCATCTTGTTTCATCGTGGTCATTCCTTTCTTGATGGCCATTTTTTGTAGTGCTGATGTCGATGGAGCGGTTAAGATAAAATCTTCTATCTCATCATCAATTAACATGGCTTCAAATATTCCAACTCTACCTTTATATCCTGTAAAATTACAATATTCACAGCCTTTAATCTCTGCCACCTCCATATCATCATTTATTTCTGGACAATCAACGTGGCTTCCGATTCCGCTTAGCCCTTCTTTAATGTTCTGTAATAACTCAGGAGTAATCTTTTTCATTTCTGTGCACTTGGGGCAAACCTTTCTAACTAATCTTTGAGCAATAGCAGTATTAATAGCGGGAGCAATATTTGTTGGCGACTCTCCTAGAGCTTGAAATCTTGCAATTGTTCCAGCAGCTTCATTAGCATGTAGGGTGCTCAATACTAAGTGTCCAGTTAGTGCAGCTTGTAGGGAAATAGATGCAGTTTCAAGGTCTCTAATTTCACCAACAAGAATTGCATCAGGGTCTTGTCTTACGATTGATTTTAATCCAGCGGCGAAGTTATATCCCTTTTTAGGATTTACTTGTGTTTGAGATATTCCGTCTAAGTGGTATTCGATAGGATCTTCAATTGTAATTACTTTAATTTCAGGGTTTCTAATTTTTTTAAGAAAGGCATAAAGAGTAGTTGTTTTACCAGAGCCAGTTGGACCAGTAACAACAATCATTCCATTTGGTTTTTTTGCCTGTAATTCAAAAATTTGATAAATATCTTTTCTTAAGCCAAGCTGTTCTAAGTTAACAAGATTATTAGGATTTAATACCCTCATAACAACTGTTTCTCCATATTCTGTTGGTAGCGTAGAGACTCTAATCTCAATTTCATCATTTGTATGAAAAACAATAGAGAATCTTCCATCTTGGGGTTTATCAGATACATTCAACTTCAGAGCACTCAAAAGCTTAATTCTTGAAACAATTCTTTGATGTTTTAATTTATCAAAAGAAAAAACCTCTTGTAGTACTCCATCAATTCTGGTCCTTAGAGTTGATCCAGTTGGCACCGCTTCAATGTGTAAGTCAGAGGCATTCAAAAGAATTGATCCAGACATTATTGTCTTTAGCAAGACAGATATATCTAGCCCTATCGAATCTGTAATTTGTTTCTTTAGCGCCTGAATCCCAGTAATGTTTTGCTCTAATACCTCTTGTATCTCTTTTTCGATTTCAATTTTGTTCTTAATTGTTTCCATAGTTTAAGTAGGAGAGTATTTTTTCTTTAGCGATGTTTATTTTGTTTTCTTCCGTAAGAAATATCCCACCTTTCTCTTTATATATTCCTTTGAATCTGTCGGCTATTTTCTTAACTATATACTGTTTGTTGGTATAAAACAATCCCTTAATAGATAATGGTGAGGTCCTACTTTCCCATAGAATAAAGAAGGATGAAATATTCAAGAAGTTCTTGAGCTTTTCCGTAATGAATCCAAGGTCTTTTGATGTGGTTTTGCTTTTTTCAAAATCATCTTCAGAAACAGTCGAAATGTATGTGTCATTCTCGTAAGAAATATTCTTTAATATTACTTCTAGTAAGTTGTTCTTTTGCGAATCTCCTGAAAAGAGAGAAAGGTCGCCGCCGTTTTTTAAAAGCCATTTTATTGTAGAGAGCTTCTTCTTGTTGTCCGTCTTCTTGTTAGAGAAAGACAGTCCATAAAGAAGAAAGCTATTTGCTTCTTTGTTTGTATATTCGTCGATTTCTTTTAACAAGCAAGCAATTGTTTGGGAGAGTGACTGGTTATCTTCTATAATATTGATTTCTCCGTAGTTCTGATTATTAAGATTGTTATCAATATTTATAATAGCGCAGCTGAATAATTGGTCGGGGTCGCAAAGATCTTCGACTTCTTTAAAGTCATTAATCCCTATGGTAAAAAGAATATCATAATCTGAAGAGAAGAATCCCTCTCCAGAAATTACCTTGCAAGAAAAGTTTTCGTCGCTTGTAGATTTGTTCTTTGGCGTTAAATAAAGAACAAGGCCTTTGCCCTTTTTTTCATAATAAACTTCCGAGATCTCTTCACTAAATGTTACTTGAAATTGTTTGCCATCTTTCTTATTAGCAAATGCAATGATTTCTTTGGGCAAGTTACTAGAAGGGAAGCACATTTTTTTTCCTGCACCCCTCAGCGCAAAAAAAAGAGCCAAAGAAGCTCCTATTGCATCATTATTTGCACTTTTCCTAGTTAAAATGCCTATATTCTTTGCTCCGCTTAGTGTTTCTTTAATATCCATACTACACCATTAATTTATTATATTCGCAAGCAAAAGTCAATTTACTTGATATGTTGTTTCACATAATATACAATGGTTGTATATTATTAAAATGATTATGGAATATTTATCAAGAAGCATAGAAGAGACTAAGGAAGTTGGTAGGCAATTAGCAAGAAGTGGTTATAGGGTTTTTGTTCTCGAGGGTGAGCTTGGAGCTGGAAAAACCTCTCTTGTACAGGGACTTGCTGAGGAGTTAGGAATTTTGAATATAACTAGTCCAACTTTTGTTTTAATGAACAAGTATCAGCTTAAAGGTAACAAAAGTTTCTGCCACTTTGATTTTTATAGAATTGAGAATGATGAAGAGGCAATATTTGCTAAAGAATTTATTCTTGATGAGAATAATATAATTTGTATAGAGTGGCCAGTAAAAGAGGTTCTACCTAAAGAGGTTGTTAGTATGAAAATAGAAATAATAGACGAAGACAAAAGAAAAATAATAGTTGATTATGGAGAATAAAGAAACTTTTGTAATAATTGATGCTAATTCAATAATTCATAGAGCTTTTCATGCTTTGCCACCATTGAAATCAAAAGATGGCCAAGTGGTTAATGCGGTTTATGGTTTTTTGTTAGTTTTATTTAAACTTTTAAAAGAAATAGAGCCAAAATACTTTGTTGCTTGTTTTGATGTTCCCAAACCAACATTTAGAAAAAAAATGTTTGAAGAGTATAAGGCGCAAAGAAAGAAAGCACCAGACGAATTATATATCCAAATTCCAATAGTTAAAGAAGTCTTAAAAACCTTTAATGTTCCTGTTTTTGAAAAAGAAGGTTACGAAGGGGACGATTTAATAGGAACCCTTTCTTTTAATGTAAAAGACAAATTAAACATTATTGTTTCGGGAGATAAAGATAATTTACAATTAATTAATAATAATACAAGAGTTTATTATCTTAACCAGGGAGTTAAGAGCGCCATAATGTATGATGAAGTAATGGTAAAAGAGAAATATGGGGGATTAATACCAAATCAACTTATCGATTACAAAGGATTAAGAGGGGACGCATCAGATAATATTCCAGGAGTTAAAGGCATTGGAGAAAAAACAGGCCTAGTTTTAATAAGGGACTTTGGAAGCATAGACAACTTATATGATAAGATTGGAAAAGGAGAAGATAACTTGCCAAAGAAATTAAAAGAAAAGCTGATCGATCAAAAGAAGGAAGCATACTTAAGTAGAGAATTGTCAGAGATTAGAAAAGATGTACCCATAGAAATAAATTTAAAGGATTGTGAGTGGGGGGGCTACGATAATAAAGAAGTTTTAGAAATGTTAAAGCAATTAAATTTTAATAGTTTAATTAAGAATATCGATCCAGATAGAACTGGTGAAAATTTAAGATTATGGTAGAATAGATTTATGGAAGAATTACTAACAAAATCTGAAGAACTAAGAAATGTTCGCGTTGCATTGCTTAATGTTTTAGAAGATACAGACGATCTAAGGAAAGAGGCTGTTGACGAAAGAAACAAAACAATGACCATCATTGAGAATCTTAATGATGGAGTTATTTTATTAAACAAGAATAATCAAGTAGAGATTATCAATTCTCCTGCACTAGAAGTACTTAATATAAAGAGAGAGGGAGTATTAGGAATTCCTTTTGCTAATTTATTAGATAAAGAGGAATTAGCAGAAATTAAAAAGGCGATAATAGACGAAAAAGACCATAAGAAAATTAAAGATATATACAGAGAAGAGTTCTCGACCTCAAAAGATAGGCACGTAGAGATTACTTCTGTGTTATTAAGAGACGAACTAGAAGAAAAAGGATTTCTAATTGTTATTCATGACGTCACCAAGGAAAAGTTAGTTGAAAGAATGAAGACAGAGTTTGTGTCTGTTGCTGCTCATCAACTAAGGACTCCCTTATCAGCAATAAAATGGACGGTTAGGATGATCTTAGATGGAGATGTTGGCAGCATTAATGAAGAACAAAAAGAATTACTAGAAAAAACATATATTAGCAACGAAAGAATGATTAGATTGATTAACGACTTATTAAACGTTAGTAGAATCGAAGAAGGCAGGCTATTATATAATCAAGAAGAAGTTCAGATCGAAGATGTTCTAGAAGGCGTTGTTAATGCATCTCAAGAGATATTAAGAAATAAGAACATAAAATTAAAAGTTGAAAAGAAAGAACTGCCCAAGGTGATAATTGATAAAGAAAAGATGGGGCTAGTTATTCAAAACCTTTTAGAGAATGCAGTAAAATATACACATCAAGGCGGTAAGATAAAGATTTCTTTGGACAATGATGAAAAAAATGTTATATTTAAGATAGAGGATTCAGGGGTAGGAATACCTAAAGATCAGCAAGACAGAATTTTCACGAAGTTTTTTAGAGCAGAGAATGTGACAAGAATGGAAACTGATGGTACTGGATTAGGTCTCTATACTACAAAGAATATTATTCAAGCTCACAAAGGAGAAATATGGTTTGAGTCAGAGGAGAATAAAGGAACAACTTTTTATTTTAAGATTCCAATTTCTAATAAATAATAAATAAAAAAAAATATGATGAAAAAAATATTACTAATAGAAGATGATAAGTTCTTAAGAGAACTAATGGTTAAAAAGCTTTTGACTATGGAATATGATGTTGTTTCTGCCGTTGATGGCGAGAGTGGTTTATCGATGATTAAAGAGTCTAAGCCAGATGTTGTTCTTTTAGATTTGATATTGCCTGGAATCAATGGATTCGAGGTTTTAGAAAGAGCAAAGCAAGATCCAGAAACAGCTGATATTCCTGTGATCATACTTTCTAACTTGGGACAAAAAGAAGACATTGAGCGAGGGCAAGAACTTGGTGCAGTTGACTTTATGATCAAGGCACACTTCACCCCTCAGGAAGTAGCCAATAAACTTAAGACTATTTTAGAATAAATGCCTGAGCTTCCTGAAGTAGAAACAATAGTTAACGACCTTAAAAAAGAAATAATAGGGCGTTCTTTTATTGATCTTTGGACAGACGCAGAGAATATTATTAAAGGAAATAGCGTTAATGATTTTACAAAAAAGATTATTAATAAAAGAATTATTGATATTAAAAGGAGAGGTAAAAATATCTTAATTTATTTAGATCAAAGTATTATTTTATTAGTTCATCAAAAAATATCTGGACATTTATTGCTAGCTAAATGGAGCTTTGAAAATGATAAATGGATTGCACCAGTAGGTCCACTTAGCGATGATTCAATGAATGGTTATTTGCATGTTGTAATGGGATTAGATGATGGTAGACAGTTGGCATTGTCTGATGTGAGGAAGTTTGCAAAAATGGAGATATTGAAAGACGATAAATTAGATATTGGTCCGGAACCACTAGAAATTGATTATGAATCTTTTAGAGATTTATTCAGAAAGAAAAGAGGTAAGATTAAGCAACTCTTAATGAAACAAGAATTCATTGCCGGCATAGGGAACATATATGCTTCAGAAATACTTTTTATATCAAAAATTCATCCCGAAGAAGATGTTTCTAAATTAGAGGAACAAGATTTTAAAAATATCTTTCAAGGAATGCAATTCATACTAAAAGAATCAATTCGTTCAAGGGGAGATAGTTTTTCTGACTTTAGAACAATTCATGGGGAAAAAGGCGGATTTCAGAACATTATGAAGGTATATCAAAAAAATGGTAAACCATGCTTAAATTGTGGGATGAAAATAGAAAGAATGAACTTAGGAGGAAGAGGAACTTTTTATTGCCCTAATTGTCAAAAAAAGAAATGATTATACTTTTTTACGGAAAAGATAAGTACAGAATTAGAGAAAAGGCGAGAGAAATGATTAGTGCTCATAGAGAAAAAAACAAGAGCGGTTTTAGCTCTTTAAAAGATGCTCAAGTAGAAGATATAAGAAGAGAGATGCTTTCTGTTTCAATGTTTAATGAAAAAAAGCTTGTAATCGTTCATGATTTTGTAATAAGCAAAGAATTCTTATCGCAAGTTGATTTATTTGAATCTTCTCCAAATGTGCTTTTAATAATTAATGAGAATGATGCTGATATTAATTGTAAGAAGCAAGAGTTTGAACTATTAAATGGAGTAAAACTAAAAGAGTGGGCAAGAAATAAAGTTGAGGTTGTGGGTGGTAGAATTAATGATAGTTCATTATCATTATTAATTGAATATGCGGGTAGTGATTTATGGAGAATGGAAAATGAGATTACTAAATTAGTTAATTACTCTTCTAGTATATTGTTAAGTGATGTTAAAAAATTAGTAAGAGATAAAAACGAAGTAAACATATTTGAAACAATTAACTCTATCGCAAAAAAAGATAAAAAAGGGGCCCTTCAATCAATTAAAAAACATCTTGATAGGGGCGATGCTCCAGTGTATATATTAGCAATGATTGCTTTTCAGGTTAGAAAAATTATTTCAGCAAAAGAAAAAGGGAATTATAATAACTTTACAATGGACGAACTTAAAAATCTTTATGATAAAGTTGTTGAATTGGATTATGGTATTAAAACAGGAAAAGTGAATCCTATTGAATCGTTAAATATTTTAATTTGTGGCGTATGAAAAAAATCATTTGTTTTGATGTTAATGGAACATTAATTGACCAAAGCTCTTGGGAGATTTTTACTTTAGGAAAAGAGGATGCAGAAAAAGAGTTGAAAGACATCTTTAGTAATTATTATAGTAACAAAATATCTCTAAAAGATTTTTGGGAGCAAATGGCGGATGTTCTTAAAAAGACAGGCAATGCTAATATATCCTATATTTGTAATCATTCGGACGATATCAATTCTTTAAAAAAGGGCGCAGAAGATTTAATTAATTATTTAAAAGATAAGGGATACAAAATATATTTAATTTCTTGCTCAATAGATATTTATTTAGAAAAATTAACCCAAAGATTGCAATTAGATGGATTCTATGCAGGAACAAAGTTTTCTTTTAGCGATGATGGGGAATTGTTATCTATCGAAAGCGAATGCTTAGAGAACAAGCTTTTTAAAGAAGATAAAATTAGAGAAATAGCAAAAGATAATAATGCAGAGATAGAAGATATCGTCTTTGTGGGAGACGGAAAAAACGACATAGGCGCTTTTGAGATGACTAAAAACGGAATAGCTATTGATAGTAATGTTGAGGAGTTAAGGAGTATTGCTTGGAGGAACATCAAACAATTAAGTGAAATAAAGGACATTCTCTAGCTGGTTAGAGTAGCATAGTATTGACACTTTCTATGCTACCGTGGTAGAATAGAGATATGAAAAACAAGGAATTAAAAGAATATTTACAAACATTAATATCTCAGTCAGAGAATAGAGCCAAGGGAATGACAATGGACGCAAACGGGAACCCCCTTTTTAAAAGGAATGTTTTCTTTGAGTTGAATGATATCGTTAATAGCTTTTTAAAAAAGGGAACTGATCCAAGGATTATTGTTATGCCAGGCCTTCGTGGAACAGGAAAGACAACACTTCTTTCACAACTGTACTTGTCTTTAAAAGAAAATAGCAAGTTATATATATCTATAGAAGAAGCAGTGAAGCGTTTTAATGTTAATCTGTGGGACATTATAGAGGCATACGAAGAAATTATTGGTAAAAGATTAGAGGAGTTAGACGAACCATTAATCATATTTTTAGATGAAATTCATTATGATGATAATTGGTCTATTTTTTTAAAAACGCTTTACGATAAATCAAAAAAAGTAATTGTTTTTGCCACCGGGTCTTCATCATTACTTCTGAGAGAACAAGTAAATGCAGATTCTGCTAGAAGAACTTATTTTATTGATATTCATCCAGTTTCATTTTCTGAATATATGCTTTTTAAATATGGAAAAAAGGAGATTGACTTTAACATTAAAGAAGCAATACTATCGTCCAATAATGCAAAGCAATGTTTTGAAAGGATAAAAAATAATGAAGATAACCTTAAAAAATATTTATCAGGGGTGGACAAGTTAGAAATAGAAAATTATGTGAAAATAGGAACATTTCCTTTTTCTCTTAATCTCAAGAATGAGAGCATAGCAATAAATTTTATCTCACAAATAATTAATAAGGTGATATATATAGATGTTCCTCAGTTTTATAATTTTGATAAGGAAACAATTAATAAAATAGATAAAATTCTTTATTTACTATCGGACACCCTTGGAGTTAGTGTTAATAAGCTAAGCTCAATAATTGAAATGAACAAAGAAACAGCAAGTAGTGTTTTAAGGTCTCTAGAGTCGTCAGGACTACTTTTAAAAGTTCCAGCAAATGGTTCTCATTTCAAGCAAATTAAAAAACCATCAAAATATCTTTTTTCTACCCCGTCTTTAAGATTCTCATATCTTTCCTCTAGGGAAAGCGTTGTTTCAATAAGCAATTATAAAGGTGCCCTTTTGGAAGATGTTGTGGCGATGTATTTGAATAGAATAGTTCCTAAATATGGAGAATATTTTTTGACATATGACGTTTCTGAGAATGGAGCAGATTTTATTCTTTCTTATGGAGATAAAAAGATTGTAATTGAAGTTGGCTCTGGTCAAAAAAATTGCAAACAAATATTAGAAACAAATAAAAAAATAAACCCAAGCCATGGGTTAATTATTTCAAATGACGAACTAGAACTTATCGAAGAGTATAACTTAATTAAGATTCCTTTGAATTACTTTTTGTTGAGCTAATTTTTTTCATCATTCGAGATTTTTTTCTCGCTGCAGTGTTTTTCTTTATAATTCCTACTTTAGCAGCCTTATCAATTGCTTTGTATATTTGAGGCATCATTTTCTCAACCGCTTCTGTATCTTTTGCAGCAATCAAAGTATTAGCTTCTTTCACAAGCTTTCTCATTTCTAAAATCCTTTTCTTATTTATAATCCTCTTTCTTTCGTTTTGTTGAGGTCTTCTTTTTGTTGTTTTTGTAACTGGCATATATGCTGTATATATACACTAATTGTTAATTTTTTGCAAGTTTTGCTATAATAATATTATGATAAGTTATCTTAAAGGAATAATTATACATATTGACGATAAATTAATAACTATTGAAAAGTCAGGGATTGGCTTTGATATCTTTTTAAACAATAGAGAGATGGAGAAAATTTCACTAGGTCAAGAAATAGAAGTTTTTACAGAGCTGTTGTTAAAAGATAAAGAAATTGAGTTATATGGTTTTTTAAGTGTAGATAAATTGAAACTTTTCAAGGTATTAAAAAGCATTTCAGGCGTGGGACCTAAAAGTGCGCTAGATCTTTCTTTCGTTGATTCACTAGAAGAGCTAAAAGATTTAATTGAAAAAGGAGAAGTTAAAGGTATCGGAGCAAAGAAGCTTCAAAAGATACTTTTAGAAATCACAGGAAAGGTTAAAACAATTAAGAAGAATACAGAGGACGAGGCCCTAAGCGGTTTAACTTCTCTAGGGTTTAAGAAAGGTCAAGCACAAGAGGCCTTAAAAAAAGTTCCTGATGAAATAGAGGACATAGAACAAAGAATTAAAGAAGCATTAAAGCTATTATGAGAAAATATATTAACATTGCTAAAAAGTTTATTCCGGCCTTTTTAATTAGCTGGTATCATCTTGCCTTGTCTTTTATGGGCGCTCTTTATTACGGCTTCCCTGGAAAAAAGATTAAAGTGATTGGAATTACAGGAACTAATGGTAAATCAACTGTTATAAACATTACCTCTCAGATATTAAAAGAAGCGGGACACAAGGTTGCGTCATCTTCTTCTATTATCTTTAAAATTGGTGACATTGAAGAAGAGAATAAAATGAAAATGACAATGCCGGGAAGATTTTCTCTTCAAAAATTTCTCAAAAAAGCAGTTAGTGAGAAATGTGACTATGTAATTATTGAAGTAACTTCAGAAGGAATAAAGCAACATCGTCATCGTTTTATTAATTTTGATGTTGTTGCTATTACCAATCTAACTCCTGAGCATATAGAAGCACATAAAGGATTTGAGAATTATAAAAAAGCAAAAGGAGAGCTATTCAACACTTGTAAAAATATACATATAATTAATAGCGATGATGAGTATAGAGATTATTTTATGAGTTTTCCTGCAAAAGAAACAATAACCTATGGAATAAAGAGGGGGGATATTTTAGCAGAAGATATTAATTTGTCTCCCAGGGGATCTACCTTTAAGGTCAATAAAGAAACTTTTGAATTAAAATTACTTTGCGAGTTTAATATATATAATTCTCTAGCAGCCATATCGATAGGGCTATCTCAAGGGATATCAATAGAAATTTGTAAAAGAGGATTGTCAAGAGTTGAACAAATCGCTGGAAGAATGGAAGAAGTGGTTGATAATATTTTTGTTGATTATGCTTTTACTCCTAACGCTCTAGAAAAGGTATATAATTTCTTAAAACCAAAAGATGGCAAATTGATTTGTGTTTTAGGTTCTTGCGGAGGAGGAAGAGACAAATGGAAAAGACCAGTTTTGGGTAAAATCGCTGATAACTATGGGGATGTAATCATTATAACAAACGAAGATCCATATGATGAAGACCCTATGGAAATCATTAATCAAGTCGCTGAGGGCTCAAAAAGAGCAGAGAAAATCATTGACAGAAGGGAAGCAATTAGAAGGGCTCTTCAATTAAAAGAAGATAATGACGTTGTGGTTATAACAGGCAAGGGGTGTGAACCATGGATATGTGTTGCTCACGGCAAAAAAATACCATGGGATGATAGGT
>Ga0265294_10001778_pt1 | contig 28845 bp, 35 predicted proteins | sample MunlanPumphouse3_FD_192504 | JGI IMG/M metagenome (GOLD analysis project Ga0265294, IMG submission 192504) | Groundwater microbial communities from a municipal landfill in Southern Ontario, Canada - Pumphouse #3 | ecosystem: Environmental > Aquatic > Deep subsurface > Groundwater | place...
TTTGAATTTTTTTTTATTGAATTAATTTTATGCTAATTTCTTCTGATTTTTGATTATATGCTTTGTAATTTTTTTCTCCAAAAGGAAATGAAATTATTATATTAATAGGGTATTTTTGAAATATTTTTTTATCTGCTTTACTGGGTTTATAGTTAGTGTTTGGGTGAGAGTGTATTGTGCCTATAATAGTTTCATCAAAGGGGATGGCTTGTTCTAGAAAATAAACTGAATTTTCATTGGCTTTATTGGGGATGAAAATAAATTCATTTATTTCTTCTTTTTGTTTATTTCCTCCAAGAAAGCAAAGAAATTCTTTTGGATATAGTTGTTTTGCTGTGTTAAGTATTTCTAAAAATAACTTTTTTTCCATTTTCCACATTTATTAAATTAGAATGAATAAGTAGAAAAGGATGGTGGGTATAATTAAACTTGACATTAAAGTGCTTCTTTTGTATCCTTTTTTTATAGTGTATACTCCAAGTGCTGTTGAAAATATTAATGTTATTAATCCGTTTATTCCATTCATCATTATTATTAAGAATATTATAAATATTATGCATATTTTGTTTAAAATTTGTTCATTTTTTTTGTTTATCAATTTTGTGGCTTTTTTTGCCAGTAATATTGTTGATATTCCTCCTATTGCTGCGGATAAGATCATTATGATTGTTCCAAAAAAGAGTGTTTCTTCTCCATAAAATATTTTTTCTTGTATTGCAATCATTGCTCCGTTCCTTGCTTTTGATAATGCTAGGAGTGTAGCGAATGAAAAGAAAAAATTAGACGTGTTTATTGATCCAAGTAGTGTTAAGTAATTTTTTGAATTAGGTATTTTTTTTAAGGTGTTTATTATTCCTCCTGCAGTGTTGCTTCCTATGCCTGGCATGATTGCAACTATTGCTCCACCAATTGTTCCTATTAAACCATATTTAATTGTTTCAAAATTAATTATTATTTCTCCTTTTTCTTGATTAGGGATATTTTTTGTTTCGTTTAGCGAGAGTATTAACCCTGCTAATCCAAAGTATCCTGTTATTAGAGGAAATAATTGGTCTTGAAATAGTATTCCTTGGCAACCTGCTGCAAGGATTATGAATATTAGTCCTATTTTGTGTTTGAAGTTTTTTCCTTCTTTAATAAAAATTATTATTGCTAGGGTTAGTATTAGGGGTGTAATATTTCTTAGTTGGGTTTGGTTTTGTTCTAAGAATAAAAAAAATGGGTGGGTTAGTAGTGCTCCTATTATTACTGCAATTATCCCTCCAAGTACAGTATAATTTATTGCTTCTAATCCTTTTCCTTCCAAAACCATTTTGTGTGCTGGTAGAATACTTTCAAAAGTATTTTCGCTTGGAATTCCTAACATAGTTGATGGAATGAATTCAACAAAGGATTGTGTTATGCACATTGAGAGTATAAATGAAGTTATTTCTATTCCAAAGAAGGGGGTTGTTGCAAGGATTATTGTGATGTTGTTTGAATGTAATCCTGGGATTAGTCCTGCAATTATTCCTGCGAGTACTCCAAGTAAACAAAAAAGAATCATTCTTTCACCACTTTTTGTGCGAAGAGGTTTTTTTGCCCTTGGTTTTCTAAGTAGGTTGTTACGAAATTATTTTTTTCAAGAGTAGTTGCTTTTGGATAATATATTGTTGCAGTGTTTCCATCGTAAAGAGTAAATATTGTAACTGGGTAATTTGAGATAACATATTCCACTCTTCCAAAAACTTTTCCTTTTAAACCATTTTTTTGAATTAATTCGCCCAAAGTTTTTTCTTCAAATTCTGGTTTGTAAGTTAGGGCAAGAAGGAGTATGCTAAATATTGTTAAAAATAAGCATAATTGCATTAAGTGTTTCTCATTCATTCAAAGCTTTTTGTTTTTTAGGTTTAAAAAGAACTTTTGAATTTTCGCTTATTGTCGAATTCATTCAAGTTGTATGTTTATGTTTTTGATGTTTGTTTGTTGTTCTATAACTTCTTTTATTTTGTTAGTGTTAATTTGAATTAGTTTATTTAATTTGATTTTAATTGTTGGTGGATTTTTTTCATAACTGATTTTTTCAATAAGAATTTCTTCATTACTTTTATTAATTTCTTCAAGCGTTCCTATTCTTGCATAGGCTATTGCTAGTGTTTCGTCGTGTATTTGAAAGTAAAGTGAAGTGATTAAGGACACTGATGTTATTACTATTAATAATAAGAGCATGCTTTCAAAAGCTATTTGACCTTTCATTTTATCCGCTTCTTGTAAAATTAATTTGTGAATTAGATTTTTGTATGGTTATATTCACTTTTTGAGGGCCGTTTATTTGGCTCATCGCGCATTGAATATCTATATTAGTTAAAGAATAGTCTTTTTTACATTTTCCTTGGCTGCATTCAATTGGATAGGGTTCTTGAGTTAATTGAGTTTCAAATGATACTGTATTTTTTTCAGAATCGCATTTTATGATTGTGTTACTTGGTATAATTAATTGTAGGGTTTGTTTTGAACCGTCTGAAAATAAATTGATTTCGTTTATTGCGTTAATAATTTTTTGGAGTTCGTTATTCGCTCGTGTTATGTTTTGAGTATCAGTTATTGTTTTTTGTGCACTTTCTACTAGGGGAATAGTTGTTGATGTCAAGTAAACTACTATAATGAGTATTAAGAAAATGAATTCAATTATTGCTTGTCCTTTTTGCATAATTTAAATCACTCCAAATAGTAAGAATATTGCGTCTCCTATTATTAAGCAGAGAATGTATCCTAATAGCATTGTAGGTACAAAGGGCATGCTTTCTTTTATCATCATTCTTTTTGGAATTAATCCTTTCTTTGCTAATTCTTTTACTATTTTTAATTCTTCATCATTTATTCCTCTTGCTTTGTTTGCAGATATTATTTCTTTTTTTGGTGCGAGCATTTCTTTCAAAATATTAGAGTTTTTGTTTTTGATTGCTTTTATTATTGTTTTAAAATCTAGTTGTTCTTGTTCCACAACTTTTTTTCCTTTCCAAATAAGTGTTTTTGCAGGAATCATTCCTTCTGTTAATTTTTTTACTTCTACTTGGGTGATTAGAACTCGTTTAACAGAGAGTAGTGTTTTGAATAGGGAGTATAGGATTACGCTTATTAGTATTGCTGCGCTTAGGGCTTGGATAAATAGAGTGTTGTTTATTATTAGTGCAATTATTGATATGATAATAGTTGCATATTTTTTATTTTCTTTTAACATACTCCAAACCAAAATTAAAGGAATTATTATAAGTGAATTAATATAGTATGTGTGTAGGATTGCGTATGTTGCTGAAGCGAATATTGCTGTGTGTATTGATAAAAGTATTTTTGGTTTCATTTCTTCAAAAATCTCTTTTTGCATTTTCTTGTTTTTATAGAGTCTTAATAGTACTATGAATATTCCATATGGAAGGAAAGCGAATAAAGAGTAAATGAATAAGGTTATTGGGAAAATAGGTGCGTTTGTGTTTGTGAATGCTCCTATTTTTATTAGTGCGGGGGTAAAGGGGTTGAGTGCACCAAGCCCCATAAATAATTTAACATCTCCTCCTGCGAATATTCCTATTTTCCACATTACCCAACCGAAACTAAATCCAATTATCATTCCTAAAAAAGAGTAAATGAATGGGAGTGGATTATTTTCCGTGATTGATTGTATCATGAATAAAATTAGTCCAATTATTGCAAGTCCGTAATTGAGTTTGTTTGGAACTATTCTTTCTTTTAAATCAGTGTATGTTGCAATAATTAATCCTATTAGGGAGATGATTATTGATAAGTAAAAAAAGGGGGTTGTTATTATTAGTTCCATTTCATTTAATTAGCTGTTTTTGTGTTTTTAATCTTAGCGTTTTTCTTTTTTTTTAAAATAGTTTTGTTTTTAGTTTGAAAAAATGTTTTCAATTACTCTTGCTCTTGCGGTTAGTATATCTGCTTGTGCTTTTAGTGCTATTCCTCTTAGTACTTCTACTAGCACTGCAGAGAATATTGCAAGTATTATTGTGAATGAGGCGGTTAAGAGGTATTCAAATGAGATTTGTGCTTTTTCTTCCATTTTTATTTCACTTTCTTTTTAATTAATTTTTAAATGTAATGCATCCGCTTAGTAAGGGTTCCTCTAAATATTTTGCTAATAATTCGCATTCTTGCGTACTTGGAGTTGCATGGAGTCCTGTTGCTTCATTAACCCCTGTTTTTGTTTCATCGCAAGTGTAGCACCCGCATAAAAAACTTTGAGTGTTTAATGTTTTGCAAATAAGGTCATATTGTTGTTGGCTTCCTGAGCTTTGGATTGGTCTTATTGAACTGCTAATAAATGAGATTACTATTGCTACTACTACTATTGATGCTGCGATTAGCATTAGGTATTCTAGTGCGCCTTGTGCGAGTGGTTTTTCTGCTGGCGTTTTTTTAAAGGATTGTTTTAGTGCTCGTTTTGTTTTTGAATATTTTTTTAGAATCATTATTTAATTAATTAATTCAAGTATATAAGCCTTTTTTTTTGTGTTTTATTTTTGATTCAAAAAAATAGGTTTGAAAAAAGACTTTTTTCAAAGCCTTTTTTCATTTCTAAAAAATTATTTTACTTTTATTATAATCCGCCTTCAGTTTTTAATGTATTCTTCGCGTCGTTTAAATCGTTCATATCGCCTTGTTCTTCAGTTGCTCCAGTTAGTACTCCTGATAATGCGATTATTACTATTGCAACAACTAGGATAGCTGCTCCAATTATGAGTAAGTATTCTATTGCTCCTTGTGCTTTTTGCTCCATTGGTTTTCCCTCCTTTTCTGTTAAAAATAACTTGATTTTAATAGGGTTTTTGTATTTTTAAACCTTGCTTTTTTTTTTTTTTTAATTAATTTTTTCTGCTTGTTCTTTTGTTGTTTCTACTGCCGTGTTTGCGCTTGATTTTATTGCTATTGATACTATTGTTACTAGTGCTATTCCTGCAAGCGCTATTAGTAGCCATTCTAGTGGGACTTGTGCTTTTTCTTCCATCATAGTGAACCAACAACCATTCCTGTAATAATTATTTTTGATGCATGGTATACAATAAATGCTATGAGTAGTAGGATTGGGATGTATATAATGCTTTTGTTTATTTTTCCTTCATTGATTAGGCTCATCATTATTCCTGATCCGATTACTTCTATTATAATGTATAATTGGATTATTGTTGTTATGAAATTGTCGCTAGTTGCATCCATGTTTATTTCTCTTGCTCCTATTGAAGTGAATCCTGTTATTACAGCCCCTATTTCTCCAAAAATCATTGGTGCAATAAATCCTCCTGCTGCTACTAGGAAGAGGAATTGCATTGTTGTGCTTGCTTTTCTATCTTCTTTTAGTCTTTCGTAGTCTCTTAAATCGTCTGCAATTTCGTTTAGTATGTCTGATAGGGAGGAACCTGTTTTTATTGAGTCAAGAATTATTTTAACTGTTCTTTTTATTCTTTCTGAATCTATTCTATTAGCAAATCCCATTAAGGCAGTGTCTAAGTTTTCTCCGTCTTCCATTCTTCTTAGTGCAAGTTGCATTTCTTCGGATAATCTTCCATAATCTGCTTCAACTACTTCTCTTAATGCGTTTTCGTAAGTGTCTCCTGCTCTTAGAGTATCCGCCATTTGTTTTAGGGCATCACTAAAATTTTTTTCAACGCTTTCAACTAGCGTCTCTTTTTTTAGATAGGGGTATCCAATCATTAGAATTACTACTGCTAAAAAGAATGTGAATGGGATTAGAGTGAATTCTGGAATTAGTAGTGTGCTTAGTGCGTAGGATATTATCCCCATGAATATTCCTGTTAGTATTGATGCTCCTATCCAAATTGGTGCGGGGTAATTTATTTGACTAAAATCGAGCCAGTATTGGTATTTTTGGATTATTGTATTGTCAATTAATTTTGAGTATATTTCACTCATTAGTGAATTTAGTTTATTGTCTTGGTTTTTTAGGTTCATATTCAATCACACTTTTGGTTGGGATGCATAAACAAAGTAATTTAATAAAATAAAAATTATTGGCATTATTATTAAATAAAATATTATCATTACTTGTGGGGTTAGGGGTACTGCTTTGAATAGTTCTGTTCCTCCACTTGTTGTAGAGTTTCTTATTGCCCCTAGTATTAGTATTGCTGTGGGCATTACTATGCATACGAAAATAAATATTACTGCAAAGAAATTCATTTTTTGAGCAAAAGTATTTATTTTGTTTTTCAAATCGTCGGAAACGTCTTTGGCTATTTCGTTCATTATGTCAGATAAGTTTCCTCCTACCCTCATTGCTCTTAGCATGTGGTTTATTGCGCTTTTTAGGGGTTTGCTTTGTGTTCTTAGGGCTAAGTGTTTTAGTGCGTCGCTTGTTTCGGTGCCTTCTTCTATTTCGGTTATGCTTCTAGCAAATTCTTCGCTTAGTACTCCGTAATTTGATGCTGTTACTGCTTGTATTGTTTTGTATAATCCTAAACCTGCTCTTAGTTCTGTTGCCATGTGTCTTAAAGCAAATGGTAGTTCTGCTGTGCATGCGTTTCCTCTAGCAATTGCTCTTTGTTTTGGTATATTAATTATTATTATAGTTGCTATTATTGGAGTCATTGTTGCAAAAATTATGGGAATTGTTGTTGCAAGAGCATAGTTTTTTGTTGCGGTTGCTAGTATAATTCCTAAAAATAATCCTATAATTAATCCAAAGAAGAATGAGATTAGTGTTCCTGCGCTGGTTAGTGCTAGGTATTGGTTTGCAGAGTAATTCATGTTTGCGGAGTATAAGTAGTATCCTACTTCGTTAGTTAAAGGAAATTTTTTTAACCCTTCTTTTAATGGTAAGAGGTATTTTTTTAGTTTTAAATAAAAGTTTCCAACGTCTTGTGCGAGTTTTGAGTTGAATGATTCCAAATCTTCTTTGTTCAAAATATCTGCTTTTGCATAAGTGTCTTCTTCAATTATTCCTCTTAATTCTTTTAATCCTCCCGAAACTTCTTCAAACTCCATTCCTTCCATTCGGTATTTTTTTTTCATTGTTTCAACGATTTGGTTTACTTCTTCTTGATCTGCACTGGTTTCAAATTTCATAATCTTCACCAGCCATTTTTTTGCGTTCTAAGAAATCTTTTCCTTTTTGAGAAACTTCGCCTAGTTCTCTGATATTTTTTTCTTTTAGTTCTTCTAAGAATTTTTGTCTTGCAACAAGTTCTGCTTCTATTCTTTCTCTGCCGTATCCAGTAAAGTTTTGAAGTATTTTTAGGTACTTGCTTTCAATTAGTGTTCTTTCAAGCGAGTCCTTAATTGGGTCTCTTTGGAATATTGTCTCTGTTTTTGTTTTTCCTTCCATTGAACCATAAACTTCTGCAATCTCACTTATCCTCCTAATAGTTCCTTTTTTTCTATCATAATACCTGTGTTCTACTATAATAAAGTCAAGTCCTGATAGCATTACTTGGGGGACATTCATTGGAGGGGAGGTTACACGCACTATTGTTTCTTCTGCACTGTTTGCGTGTACTGTTCCTAGTGAACCATCGTGTCCAGTGTTTAGGGCAGTGAATAGAGTGAATGCTTCTTCGTGTCTTATTTCTCCAACAATTATTCTATCTGGTCTCATTCTTAAAGAGTTTTTTGTTAGTACATCCATTCTTAGTTCGCCTGTTCCTTCAAGTCCTGGGGGTCTTGCTTCGAGTCTAATCCAGTGTTTTATTGGTAAACTTAATTCAGCAGTGTCTTCTATTGTTATTACTCTTTCCCTATCCGGGACAAATGATGCGAGTACATTTAAGAGAGTTGTTTTTCCTGAACCAGTTCCTCCAGCGATTAGTATGTTAGCTGGTTTTGTTCCAAATCCGTCAACGCATAACCAAAGGAATGCAGCTGCTTCGCTTGAGAGGGTGCCCATGCTTATTAAATCAATTATAGAGTAAGGGTCTTGTCTGAATTTTCTTATAGTAACTGTTCCTCCGCTTATTGAGGCAGGGGGTATTGTTGCGTTTACTCTTGAACCATCAGTTAGTCTTGCATCAAGCAAGGGGGCAGCTACATCGACTCTTCGCCCTATTTCTCTTGCAATTTTGTTTACTAGGTCCTCTATTTCTTGTTCTGAGTAGAATTCAATGTTTGTTAGCATCATTTCGTATTCTCTGTGGAAAACATAAACAGGTTTTTTTGGGCCTACTATCATTATTTCTTCTAATTGATCGTCTTTAATTAAATCATCAATTAACCCGTAACCAACCATTTCTCTTACAACTGCTTCTGCATAAAAGTTTGTTCTACTTTCAGGTATTCTTAGGGAAGGATTGTTCTTTATTATTTCAATTATTTTTTGTTTGTAAATTACTCTTCTCTCTTCAGGGTTTCTTATTTTGTAGGGTGCTATTGAAATTAGTCTTGTTGTAGCTTCTTTTAGAGTATTAATTATTTTTCTTTCTACTCCGCTTGGTCTAATTGTGGGTGTGAAATAGTATGCTAGTGATTTTCCGGGAACCTTATATATTTTTACTTTCCCATAACTCTTAACCTCAACTTTTTTAGTAGTGTCAAGTTCTTTCTCTATTTCTGTTTTTGCCCCAAGTTCACTCTCTTCAACATCTTCTTTTTGATCTTGTTTAGTTATTAATTCTTTCAAATCTTTTTTCTTTATTTCTTGAGCAATTTGCTCTTCTTTGTCCTCTACTTTTTCTTGTTTTGTTTTTTGTTCACTAGTATCATTAGTTACTTGGTTTTGTGCAGTAGTTGCTTTTGCTTGTCCTATAATATCTTCAAGGTAATCTGTAGGCATAGTAGAATCTTTTAGGTTTTTCTAGTTATTTAAAGTTTGCTTGTAACAAAAATATCTCTTCTTTATTTAGGATTTAAATTAGTTATTTTTTTATTCGAGAGCATTTTCCTTTACCACACAAGCATAAGAATTCTTTGCAAAATTCTTTTCCACCTTGTTGCTTATAATATTTGCATGTTTGCCAAGGCATTAGGTTTGAATTATTCTCTTTTTTCTCTATTTCAAAACTTGGTTCTATCACTATCGCATCGTCTCTAATTATATTAACTGGTTGAACTTCTTGTTTTGTTGTTAGTATTATAGTTTCTTCTTTTTTAGGGATTTCTTCATATACTCTTGCCCTAAAATTTTTTGGGTAAAGCATTTTTTCAATCTCGCTACCTGAAGGAGTATACATTGCTTGTTTTTGTGTGGTTATTGTTCCTGCTTTTGGTCTAGGCATTTTTTGTATGTCGATGCTTTGTCCCATTGAAATCATTTTTGCATTCATTCGCCTAGTGTCTTCAATTATTGAACTAAAAGCCATTTTGTTATCACCCTTATAAAAATAATTTCCTTCTAGTTTTTTGCTCTTCTGCATTTTTCTTTTGCGCATAGCGAGTGGTACTCTGAGCAAAAATCCATTCCTGAACTATTCTTCCTATATTTGCAGTTCTCCCAACTAGTATTTGACCCTGATTGTAAGTTTGAGTTTGATGCACTTGCAATGTTTCTTATTATGCTCCCGTGTCTTGGGTCAGTTGATTGGTTTGAAGAGTAATTCCTTGTTTGGGGTATATATCCTGTTATTTGGGAATCTTTGTAAGAAATATCTCTTTTTTGAGTAGTTGGTTTTGGATTTTCTAGTATTGCGTCAGTTATATCATTTTGCGCGATTTGTGGGGTATTTCTTTGAACGAGTATATTTTTTCGTACATCTTTTACAATATTTCCAAAAGCCACTTTTTTCACCTTTGCAATTATCAATTGCACTCTTAAATATAAAGCTTTCTAAAAAGGAAGTGGGGTGTTATTTAATTAGAGGCACTTTTATTAATTCGAAGATGGATTATATTTTCAAATGTGGTGGAATTGTAATGGTTTTTATGAAAAGGAGTTTGTTTTGAATGATTTCTCCGGATTTGTGTATTAAGTGCAAGGGTAAGCTTTTGTGTGGTTTGAGTAAGTGTCCTATTCTTGAAAAATATTCTAGTAGTTCTAGGATAGTTTCTAGCATGGTTGGAACTGATTTTGTGGGTGCGTCTCCCCCAGGTTTTTTTGTTTCTTGGCAGAATTATCCTAAAGTTGCTGTAGCTCCTCTTTCAGCATTGCCTAATGAGGTTTCTTCAATTAGTGATTTGCCTGAAAAGTGGTATGGTACTCCTCAAGAGAAAATAATTTCTTTTAGAGAGTCTCTTCTTCGTTCTTACAAGACAATGCCTGTTTCATTAGCTTCTGAACCAAATTATGAGTTAATTAATTTTCAAGAGATTGCAATGTCTTCAAATATTTTTGAGATGGAAGTGAGTCTTGTAAACAAACCAATGTGTGAAACTTCTTTTGATTCGTTTAGTGCTCCCCTTGGACCTAGCGCTAAGTTGAATAAGATTCAATTACTCCAAAATCCTTCTATTCCAAAAGAAGTTGATTATTATAATTCTGACACTGATGCATTAGCAAACACCGCTTTAATTAATTTGTTTCTAAAAGGTTTTCCTGTTTCTTCTTTAGCTAAAGTTCTTTCGAGTGGTGCGCTTGGAGTGAAGAAGAAACGAAGGATTGTTCCCACTAGGTGGAGTATTACTGCAGTTGATTCTAATTTATCTAAGTATTTTATTGAAGAAAAGTTGCCTCAACACAAATTAATTGATTCGTTTGAATTGTTTCACTCAAAGTATTTGGATAATGATTTTTGGATAATGCTCTTGCCTTATCCTTGGAGTTTTGAACAAATAGAAGTTTGGCTTCCTGGAGGGGTTTGGAATAAGAGTGCTACTGAATTTAATATTCTCTCTGATTATGAATTAAATAGCGGTTTAGTCGGTTATCCTAAGGAAACTGAAGGAGCTTATTTTGCAGCGCGTTTAGCAGTTTGTGAGTATTTGTATGAAAAAAAATTGAATGCTTCTGCGATTGTGTTTAGAGAAATTGGGAAAGGTTATGCAGTTCCTTTAGGTGTTTGGCAGATTAGGGAGAATGTGCGAGCAGCTCTAAAAGAAAAACCTCTTACTTTTTCAACCCTTGATTTGACTCTTGAATTTTTATCAAAAAAACTTTCTGTTCCTATTTTACAGTATAAAAAAAAGTCTTTCTTAATCCAGCAATTCAAATCCCAAACTAGGTTAAATCAATGGTTCTAAATTTCTTTTTAAATTTTTTTATAAAATCACTTTTTGTATTTCATAAATTGTGCTAGGAGTGCTTCTAGTTGTATTCTTTCATTTGCTCCTTCGACTATTCTAAAATCATAGTCTCCAATAGTATCAATTAGTGCGATTTTGTCTTTTTCACTTAAATCTTTTTCAGGCAAGTTCATTGTTTCTCTAAAAACTTGCATCATTACGTCTTCTCCACTCATTCCTTGTTCGTACATTAATTCCTCTAATTTTTTTCTTGCGTCAACAAATTTTCCGCTTAGCGCAAATAAAAGCATTTCTTGTACTTGTTCTGGTCTTGCTCTGCTTGAAACAGAGTAAATAATGTCTTCATTAATTTCATTATTTATGGAAGCTGCTGCTTGTAAAACATTAATTGCTTTTCGTAAATCTCCTTGAGTTACATAAAAAACAGCTTTCTTTGCTTGTTCGTCAATTTTAATTCCCTCGTTTTTGGAAATGGTTTCAATTTGTTTTTCAACGTCTTTAGTTAGGAGTGGTTTGTATCTATAAATCACGCATCTTGATTGAATTGGTTCAAGTATTTTTGAAGAGTAATTACATGATAGAATGAATCTACAGGTTTTAGTATATTTTTCCATTGTTCTTCTTAGCGCTTGTTGAGCGTCTTGAGTTAGTGCGTCGCATTCGTCAAGAAAAATTATTTTGAATTGTGAATCAAATGCTAGAGTTCTTGCAAAATCTTTGATTGTGTTTCTAACTACATCAATTCCTCTATCATCACTCGCATTTAGTTCCAAGAAATTTTGTTCAAAATTGGCTCCAAACATTTCTTTCGCAAGGGCGATTGCTGAAGAAGTTTTTCCAGTTCCTGCGGGTCCAGAAAATAACATGTTAGGCAAGTTTCTTTTTTCAACATAGCTTTTCAATCTGTTAGTTATTTCTTCGTGCCCAATAACATCATTTAGTCCTTTTGGTCTGTATTTTTCAACCCAAGGTAAATCAAGTTCGTTTTTGTTAGTCATTAAAAATAAACTCTAATGGTAATGGTTAAAAACATGTTCTTGATTAATTTTGTTTAGATTTTTTGGGTGAATTTTTTTGATTAAAAGTACTTTTAAGAATAAACAATTATTAGTTGTTTTATTGTTTTGGTTTTTTTTCTCTTTTTTAGTTTTGTGGTTCATTGGAGGGGGTTGTTTAAGTCCAATGAATGGGAGTAGTTGTATTTCAAGCGGGGCTTTTGATTGGATGAGTAATATCCCTATTTTGAATTTATTAATGCCTTATGCGCAATGGTCTTCTTTAATGTATTTCTTTGCTCCAATAGCGGGGTTTGTTTTGGCTTTTGGTTTGATTAAATGGTGGAATAGTTATTTTGAAACAAAACAAGCAAGTGGAGTTTTTTTCTTAGTTTTGATTATAATAGCTTTATTTTTGGGTTATTATGTTAATTTGTTTTTTTATGTGAATGAAACTGCGAGTATTTATACTTCGAGATATTCTGGTCAAGCGGTTTTCTCTCCTTATTTTTGTTTCTCTGAAAAGGATTACTCTGATTGTGCTAATACCGTCTCAAAGCTTAATGAAGAATTTATTTCTCAGGTACAGAGTGGTAAAATAAAAGTGGCTACGCAATATATTCCAGTTTCTTTTTGGAGTGAGTTAAGAAGAAGCATGTATTTTTTATTTATTTTGGGTGCGATTAATGCTTGGATTTTCTTATTTGCAAAAGACTTGTATTATAATATTAAGGAGTCGAAAGATTAATTATTCAAAAAAACAGTTTTTGTTTCTTGTTTAAAGGATTTTTAAGCTTTTTGAACAATTATCTTGTTAGGTAAATAATTCGTTGGTGTTTTTTTTGATTGAAGTTGTTTTAAAAAGGGCTGTTGAAGAGTATTTCTCTAACTTTAAAGTAATGCTTAGCTTTGGAGTATTATTTGTTTTCATTGCGCTTTTTGCTTTGTTTGATCAATTCTTTTTTAGTTCTGGATCGGTTTTCTTTTCGCTTAACTCTAACATAATAGGTGGTTTTATTGGGTTAATAATTTCACTTATTTTTCTTTACTTTTTCTCTTTTTTTATTTCTCTAACAGTTTATGCAGTTCATAGGGATGTGCAGCACATTAATTTTGATACTTATTGGAATACTTTATTCAAAGATGCTGCTTTGAAGATATTTGTTTTTTATTTATCATTAGCAATAGTGTTTTATGCAATTAGTTCCATTGGTTTTATTTTAGGACTTTCTTTTTATGCTCTTTTATTGAATTTGTTAATTGGGTTGCTTGTGCTTTTTGTTCCTCAAAGTATTGTTCTTGATGAAATTAATATTTCGGAAGCGATTGTTAGGAGTATTGAATTTTTGAAAAGCAATTTTTTAGTTTCGATGCTTGTATTTTTGTTAATTACTCTTGCACTAATAATTATTAATTTGATTGAATTGTTTTTACAATTAATCGGCTTTTTTGGGATAATGGTTTCTTTCTTTTTGGTTTTAGTTATTTTGGTTCCTTTTTTTGAACAAACTAAATCTTATGCTTATTTAATGCGAAATGATCTTCTCAAGAGCAATGAGTTTGTTCACGCTCGCGCTCCAAGAACTCAAAGAGAGAAACCAAAGTATGGTGTTAGGTTAAGAGAACAACCAAAAAAGGGGTCAAAGATTTAATTTTCTTTTTAAGTTATTTTTTTTATTCTCTTTAGTTGGTATTAAATTTGTTTTTCAAGAATTTGTTTTATTCAAAACCCATATATTCGATTTGTTTTATTTTTTTAGTTAGTAATTCATTTAGTTCATTTAACTTAGCAGCTTTTCCTGTAAAGCAACACTTTTTTTCTTTTAAACATTCATCAAAAACAAATGTTTCTTGAGGATAGACTTCTTTTCCTAGACTTTCAGAGAATTTATCTACGGCTTTTTTTGTGCATCCACAGATTAAGTCTTTTTCAAAAAGTTTTGAGAGTTCTTTATATACTTTTGGAGCAAATTCAATTGGTTTTTTATTAAAATTCTCGCTAAGAGAATGTAAATTAGTTATTCCTATGCAAGTTTTTGCATTAGTGAAGTCAAATTGTTTTAAGTACTCTCTTTTTTCAAGCAATTTTATTTTTGTCTCTTTTAATTTATTTATGTGTTCACTCACGTTCCCTAATTTTTCAAAGAATTTATCTTCATCATATTTTTTAGCAATTTTTTCAAGATTTAATCCTATTTGCATTAAAACTATTTGGTTGTTTGAAAATAGTTTTGTTTCAAATGGATAGTACTGTTCTTCTTCGTTATTCAAAACGAAGAAGTGTTTTTTATTTGTTTGAATTAGTTTTAGTGAGTATTTTGAATCAACTCCAACAACAGTATTTTCGCTTATTAATTCATTTGAAATTTTTGAAGCATTAATTTTGTTGCTTTGGTTTTTTTCAAATTCTTTTGGAGTGTATAACTCTAATGATAATAAATGTTCTTTTCTTCCTAAACCATTTATTTGTTTGATCATTTCAGCAATTTTTTTTGCGTGTCTATCATTTTTTACTTCATTAGAACATGCGTGAGTGAGTCCGTATATACTTGGAGTTGAATAAAAATATTTCTCAAAATTATTTGCTTTTTTGAATGTAGAGTAAATTGTTTTTTCATAATCTTCTTTTTTTTGAGCAGTTATAGATATTGCGTGTGCTCTTTGAGAGAATCCCGTAGTATCTTCAATGCATATTGTTCCATTATAATGTAGTTCTCTTTCTTCAGGTTCGATTTGTGTTAATAAATTATACTCGCGGGTTATTTGGTTATAATAAGGTTTTTCTTGAATCTTTTTTTCAACATCTCTAACAACTTCTCCCATTCTTGCGTAATTGTTTCTAACATTTTCTAGTCCATATGAAATTAGTTTTGCATTAACAAGTTCTCTAATTATGCTGGGTGTAAGAAAATTTATTTTAGCGTCTTTGATTTGGTTTTCAACTTCGATAGTAATTTTTTCTGCAGCAGTTCTTGAAATATTTGTTTCTTTTAGGAGTGAAGTTATTATATGTCCTCTATTAAACGAAGCTATTTTTTCACTTGTTAAATAAACTTTCATTTTGCTGAATCGTTCGTAAATTGCTGCTGAATTAGGATCGAGTTCTTTTAATAATTCAAGTGTTTTTTCCCTAAGTTTTTTTTCGTTTGTTGTATTCATTTCCATTAATGTTTTTACTATTCTTGTAATATTCCATTGAGTTGCTCCTGCTTCTTCAATTTCTCTTGCAATGGATTGAATTTTTTCTTCTATTATTTCCATAACAACTTTTTGTTGCGCAACTTTTTTATTAAGGGGTTTTTAGTTTTTTTTTAAAAAAACAAACCCATTTCTTTAAAAAACCTAACTTTAACTTTTATTATAGTTGGGTTTTCGAATAATTGATTTTGATTTTCAAACTTAGAAGGGGTGTTTTTAGTTGGTTTCTTTGGATAAAATTGATCACTTGATTTTGCAGGCTCTTCTTGAGGATGGTCGTGCTTCTTTTTCTGCTATTGCGCGGGGAGTTAATTTAACTGATGTTGCTATTAAAAAAAGATTTGAGTCTCTTAAAAAGAGGGGTGTTATTAGTGGTGTTTCAATTGATTTGAATTATAAGGCGATTGGGTATGAGAATCCTATTTTTGTTCAAATTCGTTGCGAGGCTTCAAAGACTAGGGATATAGTAAAAAAAATGCAGTCTTTTGATTTTGTTTTGGAACTCTACCAAGTTTTGGGTGAGTATAATTTGATTGCAAAGCTTGTTGTTCCTAACCTTGAGAGCGCAGAGAAGTTCATTAATCAATTAGGTTTAACTGATGGGATAATTGATTTGAAGACAATGGTTGTTCTTTTAGAACCAAAAAAATCAAAGACTCTTCCTTCATCAACTCTTCAAAACAAGATTTAGTAAATAATAATTTTTACCCTCTATTTATAATTTTTTCATTTCTTTTATTCCTAATGAAGTTAATTATTTCTGAGAAAGCCATTGCGGGAGAGAATATTGCTGATTTGCTTTCTGATGGTTCGGTTAAGCAATTAAGTGTGAGTGGTGCAAAAGTTTTTGAGTTTAATTGGAAAGGCGAGGAAGTGAAGCTTGTTCCTTTAAGGGGACATATTAGTGATGTTGAGTTTCCAAAAAAATTTGCTAATTGGAGAGGGGTTGATGTTAGGGAATTAATTAATCCTAAAGAAATTATTTATTCTCAAAAAGAGTTTAATATTATTAATGCGTTGAAGGAAGTTGCGCGTAGTGCTGACTTGTTAATTATTGCTACTGATGCGGATAGGGAGGGTGAGGCTATTGGGCTTGAGGCAATAAATTATGCTTTGAGTACTAATACTAAAATAAAAATAAAGAGAGCTTATTTTTCTGCTATTACTAAAACTGATATTAACAAGTCTTTTGATTCTCTTGAAGAGTTTGATTATAATTTTGCTTATTCTGCGAATGCTCGAAGAGAAATTGATTTAATTTGGGGTGCTGTTTTGACTAGATTTATTTCAATTGTTTCTGGTCAAATTGGAAAAGATTTTTTGAGTGTGGGTCGTGTTCAAACCCCTGCGCTTGCTTTAGTTGTTGATAAAGAAAAAGAGAGACTTGCTTTTGTAAAAAAACCTTTTTGGGAATTGATTCTTCATTGTGAAAAGGACTCGATTCCTTTTGATGCTATTCATTCTCAAGAAAAATTTTGGGATAAAAAAAAGGCTGATCTTATTTATTCTTCTCCTCCCAAAAAAGCTGTTATAAAAAAATTGGATAAAAAAACCAAGGTTATAAAAAAACCAGTTCCTTTTAACACAACTGATTTTCTAAGAGCAGCTACTGCAATTGGGTTTTCTGCGGGGAGGGCAATGGATGTTGCAGAGAGTTTGTATCAGAGGGGATTAACTTCTTATCCTAGGACTGATAATAGTGTTTACCCTTCTAGCGTTGATTTGATTGAGATTTTAAATAAATTAGCTTCTGTTCAAGCGATTAGAGATAGTGTTAAATCTGTATTAGCTCAAAAAGAAATAATTCCTTCTAAGGGGAAAGAAGCTAAGGATCATCCACCAATTTATCCTGTAGGGGTTGCTCAAAAAGAGGGTTTGAATCAAGACGAGTGGAGAATTTATGAATTGATTTGTAGAAGATTTCTAGCTACTCTTAGCGAGGATGCAAAAACAGAGAATACTAGTGTTCTTTTGAGTGCTAATAATGAACCTTATGTTGCAAGAGGCCAAATTATTTTATTTGAGGGGTGGAAAGGAGTTTATCCTTATAGTGAGTTGAATGAAAATATTTTACCAAAACTAAGTGTTGGTGATGAAGTGAATGTTCTTTCTCTTGATTTGTTAAATAAAGAGACTCAACCCCCTAATAGGTATAGTCAGGGTTCTTTGATTAAATTAATGGAGGATAATAACTTAGGAACAAAATCTACTCGTCCTTCAATTATTCAAAAACTTTATGCAAGAAAATATATTAGCGGGAATAAGAGTATTGAACCAAGTAAAGTGGCTTTTGCTGTAATTGATTCGCTTGAAAAAAATTGTGAGATTGTTACAAAACCAGAGATGACTTCTAATATTGAAAAAGAAATGGATGAGATTGCTGCTGGTAAGAAGAAACAAATGGATGTTGTTGAAAAATCTTGTGCTGATTTGAAGCGTGTAATGGATTTGCTTTTTGAAAAAAAAGATTTTGTTGGACTCGAGTTAAGAAAAGCACTTAGGTTTAGTGAAGTGATGGGTGTTTGTAAGTGTGGCGGGAATTTGGTTCAAAGAAAAGGAAAGACAGGTAAGAGATTTGTTGGGTGTGCTAATTACCCTGATTGTACAGTTACTTTTCCTCTTCCCCAAAATGGCTTAATTACTCCTCTTAACACTAATTGTCCCGAGTGTGGTGCACCTCAGATTCAAGTTAAAGCAAAGAGGTTTTCTTACAAAATGTGTCTTAACATGAATTGTGTTACAAAAAAGGATTGGGGTAAGAAAAATGAAAAAAAAGAAAATGAAAATTCTGTAAAATCAGTTGAATTAATTAAAAATAATAAAGTTATTAATAATAGTGATGATAAAGAGAAGGGCTTTAAAAAAATCAAGTCTAGTGGTTTGAAAAAAGTTAAGAAAAAGAGTATTTAATTTTTTTGGGGGGGATGGTTTTTGAGTAAAAAATTAGTTTTTTTTAAATTCAAGTCAATTTTAAGAGAATCTATTTTATTGTTATTAAAAAACCCGTTTTTGTTTGTTCCAAAATTGTTAATTGCTTTTTTTTATGGTGTAGGTACTTTAGTTGCAGTGGGGTTAGTAAAAGAACTTTTTTCTTTTAGTTCTTTTTCAACCGAGCAAATGCTTTCATTTGATTTTACTAGTTTTTTTTCTATTGCGATTTTGTTAATGTTATTTACTTTGTTCTCTTTTTTCTTTGACTTATTTTTTAACGGGTTGTACCCTATTTTAGTTAGACTTGCTTTAAAGAAAAAATTATCTTTCTTGGATGGAGTTAATTTGTTTAAACCAAAAATATTCTCTGTTTTTTTAACAGGTGTTTTTCTTTGGGTGTTAATTACACTTGTTTCTATATTAGAATCTTTTTTAGTGATTTATTATAATCTCTCAAAAGAGGGGTTTGTATTATCTTTTTTAATAACCTTTTTATTTGCTTTTTTATTTTATTTTCTTTACCCAAAAATAGTTTTTGAGAATAAAGGAATTCAAGAGAGTTTTTGTTCTTCAGTCTTTGATTCGTTTAAAAACAAGAAAATCGTTTTCTTGCTTTCAAGTATTCCTTTTATAGTATCTGTTTTGAAGTTAATTCTAGCTTATTTTTCAAACGATTTAGTGTTTTTAATAATTTTTTGGGTAATTGTTATTTTAACTGGTGTTATTTATTCTATTCATTCTGTGGTTAATCAAATAGCGTATGAAAAAATACTAGCTAAAAATTAATATTATCATTTTTTTTTAGTTAAAAAATTTAAAACTAGTTTTATTTTAAAACACTTTTTTTAAGATAATTTATTTTCTTTTAAAATTAGTTATTTTTTTTTAAAGTTGCAGGAATGGAATAAGAATTAGTTTTCGTTTCCAAATATAGCCTGGTGAGCCTATCCTGCAACTCTAAATCCAATAATTTTTTTTATATCACAACTCTCTATCACATCCCCCCTTCAAACTATACTACTATTCGCCTCACGGCTTATTAAGTATTAACAAGAGTTTGATGTAATAAAAAACACATTTATAAACTATTTGATGTCATAAATAAATAGTTAAGTGCATTTTTGTTGCAATTGTCGAAAGGGTGGTTTTTTTGGCTCAAAAAATGAAGGTTGATGATGAGATTAGACTTAATATACTTAAGTCTCTTCTTGAGAAGGGTTGTACTCAATCTAACGTTAGGCGGATTAAAACTAAAACTGATTATCACTTAGCGACTATTAAGAGTTCTATTGATTTTCTTCAAAAAGAGGGTATAATTACAGGGTATGGTCCTAAAATTGCTTTTTGGAAACTTGGTTATAAACTTGAATGTATTGAGTTTTTGCAACTTGATTTCTCAAAAAGGGATTTAGTTGATAAGTACTTGGATGTTGCAAAGAAGGATCCTCATGTATTTGCTCTTAATTCAGTAATGGGTTCTGGTAATTTTAATGTTGCTAGTTTTCAGTTTTATGAGGATGTTGAATCTTATCACAAGAATTTGCAAGAGAATTATGTAAAAAAGATTCCTAATTATTATGATGTTGTTAAGGATAGGCAAGTTTTTTACATGACTGAACCTACTTTTAAGAGGGGTTCTAGAACCGATTCAATAATTGATATTTTGAGAAGAAAAAATGCTCTTGATTAATTTTCTTTGAGCTTTTTTTATTTTTATTTTATTTTTTTAGTGGTTTTTTTTATGGATATAGAATTTGATTTAAAAAAATCAATTGATGAGAATGCCTCTTTTTATTTTAATGAATCAAAATTAGCTAAGCGAAAAGTTGAGGGGTTAAAAAAAGCGTTGAATTTAATGCAACAAAAAGTTTCAAAGAGGGAAGAAATTGATGCTAAAAAGGAATTAATTGCAAAACAGAAAAAAGACAAGGAGAGGGTTTCAAAAAAATGGTTTTATTCTTTTAGATGGTTTTTTACTAGTGATAATTTCCTTGTAGTTGGGGGTAGGGATGCGATTAGTAATGAAAAAATTGTTAAGAATAAAATGAAGAAGAATGATGTTTATTTTCACGCTGATGTTTTTGGAGCTCCTCATTGTATTATTGTTGCTCCTGAAAAATTAAAGGGGGAAGTTTTTGTTCCTCCTTTTTCTTCAATGAATGAAGCTGCTTGTTTTGCAGCGACTTTTTCAAAGGCTTGGGAAGAGGCTAGACCAATAGCTGATGTTTATTCAGTTAAACCAGAACAGGTTTCAAAATCAGCTAGGCCTGGGGAGTCAATGGGTACTGGGGCTTTTATGATTTATGGGGAGCGTAATTGGTTTAAGAAAACCGTTCTTTCTTGTGCGGTTGGTTATTTTCCAAGGGAACAAAGATTAATGTGTGGTCCAATTAATGCGATTAAGTTTCATTGCAAGAATTTTTTTGAATTAAAACATGGAAGTAAATCAAAGGAAGTAATTTCTCGTGAATTAAAAGCATTGTTTGAAAAAAAAGGTTTGTTTTTTGAATTGGATGAATTTGTTTCAATTATCCCTAATGGTGGATTTGAATTGAAGTGAATTTGTTTTAATTCATAAAACAATTTTGACACGATTCTTTTTGTAAATAATTTTAATAGTTTCTTTTAGAGTGGTTTTAAGAAATTATTATTTTGTTTCTATACCTTTTTAATTCTTTTCGAGTGTGAGTTATAATAGAGAGTATTTTGGTTGGTTTTTATGCCTGAAGAAAAAAGGGAAATAAGTTTGCAGGTACAAGATCCTGACCCAACTCACGTTGGACGTAACATTGTTACACTTGATAAGGAAACTAAGACTTTTCTTAGTATTACTTCAGGAGATATTGTTCAAATAGAGGGTTCTAAGAAGACTGCTGCTATTGTTTGGCCTGCGAGGAATGATGATGAGGGTAAGAAACTAATTAGAGCCGATTCTTTTATTAGACACAATGCAGGAGTGGCTTTGAATGAGAAGGTTAAGGTTAGTAAAGTAATTCCTCAAGAGGGTAAGAAAGTTATTTTGGCTCCTGTTGAAGAGGTTAGAATAATTGCTTCTGGTTATGATAGGATTCTTAAAAAAAGTTTTTTGGGTAGGCCTTTAACTATTGGGGATAATGTTTGGATTAGTGTTTTTGGTTCTGGTTTTATTTATCGTGTTGTTGATACTTCTCCGCGGGGAATAGTTAAGGTTACTGATAATACTCAATTTTCTCTTAAAGAAAAACCTGTGAAGGATGCTTTGAGTAATATTCCTAAAGTAGCTTACGAGGATATTGGTGGTTTAAGCGAGCAAGTAAAGAAAGTTCGTGAAATGGTTGAGCTTCCAATGAAGCACCCTGAATTGTTTCAAAAATTAGGGATAGTTCCTCCTAAAGGGATTTTGCTTTATGGTCCTCCGGGTACGGGTAAGACTCTTTTAGCGAAAGCAGTTGCTAACGAAGCGCAAGTTCACTTCATTTATGTTTCAGCTCCTGAAATAATGGGTAAGTTTGTTGGTGAAGCAGAAGAGAGGGTTCGTAATCTTTTCAAGGATGCGCAAGATAATGCGCCATCCATTATTTTTATTGACGAGATTGATGCTATTGCGCCTAAGCGTGATGAAGTTGTTGGTGAAGTTGAGCGGAGAGTAGTTGCGCAAATCCTTTCTTTAATGGATGGTCTTGAGGGGAGGGGTGAAGTAATTATAATGGCTGCAACAAACAGAGTTAATTCAATTGATGAGGCTCTAAGAAGACCAGGTAGGTTTGATAGAGAAATTGAGTTTACAGTACCTGATAAAAAATCAAGAGAACAAATACTAGGAATTCACACTAGGGGAATGCCTCTTGAAGAAGAGGGGGATGATAAAGTTGATTTGAATTACTTTGCTTCATTAACTCATGGTTTTGTTGGAGCTGATTTGCAGGCATTGACTAAAGAAGCGGCGATGAAGGCTCTTAGGAGGTACTTGCCTCAAATTGATTTAGAGGATGAAACTATTCCTCCTGAAATTTTGGAGAGATTAAAAATTAATCAACTTGATTTTGTTGATGGTTTAAAGGATGTTCAACCTAGTGCGTTAAGAGAGGTTGCAGTTGAGGTTCCTAATATTAAGTGGAGTCAAATTGGTGCGCTTGATGAAGTTAAACAGGAATTAAAACAAGCTGTGGAGTGGCCATTAAAAAACCCTGGCGTGTTTAAAGAAATGGGTATTCGTCCTCCTAAAGGGATTTTGCTTTATGGTCCTCCGGGTACGGGTAAGACTCTTTTAGCAAAAGCAGTTGCTACTGAATCAGAATCTAACTTTATTTCAATTAAGGGCCCAGAGTTAATGAGTATGTGGGTTGGTGAGGGTGAGAGGGGAGTTAGAAAGATTTTTAAGAAAGCTCGTCAAGTTGCGCCTTGTGTAGTTTTCTTTGATGAGTTTGATGCTATTGCTCCAAGGAGAGGAGCTGAAATGGGGAATAATGTTACTGAGAGAATGGTTAATCAATTACTAACCGAACTTGACGGTGTAGAGTCACTTAATGATGTGGTATTCATTGCTGCGACTAATCGACCTGATTTAATTGACCCTGCTTTGCTTAGACCGGGCAGAATTGATAAATTAGTTATAGTTCCTGCACCTAATGAAGAAGCAAGAGAAGAGATTCTAAAAGTTCATACAAAAAATATGAAGATTGATAAGAGTGTTTCAATTAAAGAACTAGCTTCAAAAACAAAAGGATTCTCTGGGGCTGACCTTGAGGGGTTAGTTAGGGAAGCTGCTCTTTTAGTTCTTCAAAAAAATAATATGAAACCTAATTTGATTAAGATGAATGATTTTGAAGAGATACTAGAAAAAATGAATCCTACTATTAAAGAAGAGAGTGAGAGAGCTTATGAAGAATTCAAAGAAAAAGCTAGGGATTTTAGGCCAAGTTATGTTGGGTAAAAGTTTTTTGATTAATTAGAGTCAGTTTTTTTTGTTTGATTAAACAAAGAATAAGTTTTTTTTTGTTTTATTTATTCTTTGATTTTTATGCTATTTTTTTTAGTTTTAAATAATTTCTTTTTTTTGTAATTTAATTAATTTTTTTTAATTATTATTTGGTTTAGTTTTTTTGCTCTATTTTTTTAATTAATATTTGGTTAGTTTCTTTTTTTTAATTTTTTTTTAGAATAATAATCCTGGTAGGAATACTAGTGTTGCACTTAGTATAAAGAATATTCCCCAAACTAGTTTATTCCAAGTAAATACTTTTGAACCATCAAGCATTAGTATTGGGAGTAGATTAAAGAATGCGAAAAAGAAATTAACTTGTCCTGCGAGGGTAAATACTATTTGCAAAAAATCTCCTTTAAATAAATTTGCAATCATCATTAAACACAAACCTATTACTAAGTTAGTTGCGGGACCCGCTAGTGAAATCAACCCGTTTTGTTTTAGAGTAACTTTTTCAGCAAAAAAGTAAGTAGCTCCTGGTGCTGCAAAAAGGAATCTTCCTCCAGTGATTATTGCTAGTGCTAGTGCAATGAATAATCCTTGATACCATGCTCTAAATTCGGAGTGGAATCCATAATATTTAGCAGCTTCTCTGTGTGCTAGTTCGTGCAATACAAATCCTGTTCCGACTGCGATTAATGCGATTGGGAAAGAAACTACTAAATTTGAGATATTAAAAAAAACCGGGTTAATCATTATAGCAAAAGCCAAGCTTAGTGTGAGCCAAGAAATTATTAAATCTTTTTTTTCTTGTGGTGAGAAGTAAAATAAACTTTTTTTTGAAGAAACCATTTATAATCAACTTTTATATTAATTTTTTATTAAAGAGAAGTTTTAAATAACTACTAATTTTGTTTTGCGTCATTTGTCGAAATTAACTAAAGCTTTTTATTCACTAAAAAAAAGTGTTTTTTTGTGATTTGTTATGAGTTTAATGAGTATTTCTAAAGAGTGTAAAGCACAGATTTCTGTGGAATTAATAATAGTTCTTGCGGCAGTTGTTGCGGTAGTGCTGATATTAGTTTCCCAGCTTCAAGAAACTAGTAATGAGGGGAGTAAAAAACTTGAGGAGACTTCTGAGAATATCTTCAAAAAAATTGATGATATTAAATAAAAAGTGATTGATTTGTGAAAATTTGTTTTTTAAAAAAATTTTATTCAAAAATATTTGTTGAAAAAAAAGAATTTTTTTTTAATTCTTTAATTTATTCAAATGCAAAGGGGCAAGTTTCTTTAGAGTATTTGCTGATAGTAACCGCTTTTTTTTCAATTCTTTTAATAGTTCTTCCTATAGCAGTAAATACTATGGATTCTTTTCTTTTTGCTAGTGATGATTTAACTGCAAAATCTATTGTGAGTGAATTAAACGAGAATATTTCTTTAATGAATTTTTTAGGAGAAGGGTCTAGCAGGGTTTTTGATTATTCTCCATTAAAGGGTTTAACTATTTATTCTATTGGCTCGAAATTAATTATTCAAACAGAGTCAAATAATTTTGAAGTTGAAACATTTTCTCCTCAATTGATTCAAAAAACTTTTTTTGATTCAAAATTTTCAATAACTTTAAAAAAATCCAGCAAAGGAATTGTGGTTCAAGTTCAATAAGAATAAGTTAATCATAGCAAACAATTATTTTGATTTTGTTCTCTTTTAATTGTTGATCTAGTATTACTCCTTCACTAGAAATAGTATTTTTTGTATCGTTGCATTTAGTCAGTTCTTTTTCATTCACCCATAAATTAATTTTGTTATTAAAAATTTTTTTTGCATCACTAATCATTTCTTCTTCTGTAAAGTATTCTTGACTCCACACTCTAATTAAATCGTTTGCTTGTTGAGTAATTATTAGTTCTTTAAGTGAAGGGTTTTTTTCTTGGGGGATTGAGTATAAGAGCAGAATAAATATTAGTATTGTTAGGATTGCTTCGAAAGTGAATACAAATCCTTTTTTATTTAATTCTCTTTGCATATTCTCACTTCTATAATTGCTTTTTGGTTATTCGCTATAATGAATCTCTTAATACTAGTGCATTGTGTTGTGTTTTGAGTGTTGTAAATCACTTTTTCTATTTGTTTTGTTTTCAAAAATTCAATTGTTATGCTTTCAACAAAAAAAGTGTTTATTTTTAGCCCACTTGATTGCTTTATTTTTAAATAATCAATGTTGTTTGTAAGAACCCTTTTTTTTTCTTCATCATAAATACATGCTCCTAGAAGGGGTTGAACAGTATTTTGGTTTTTGATTAAGGAGTCTGTTATAAAAATGGCTTTTTGATCGAGTTCTAGTTGTGTTAGTTCTCGTTCTGTTAAATTTATGGTGTTTGAAAGGTTTAGGGTGAATATTAGTATTGTAAATAGTATTATTACAAAACTTATTGTTGCGTCAGTTGAGAAAATAATTCCTTTTTGGTTAAAATTATTAAATCTTTTTTTATTAAAACAAAATTGGTTTAATTTCCTGTCTCTTGTGATGTTTGATTTACTTATTTTGTAACACATCAAAAAGCTAATTGCTTTTTGCGAGTCATAAAAAAAGCTAAATAGCTTTTGATTGACATAAAGAACCTTTAATACTCCTTGGGACTTGCTTCGACAGGGTTCTTCATTTGTAGTGTTCAAAGTTATTCACTTCCAATTGTTGTTCGTTTTTTGCGTTTGTGATTATGTAAGTAGTTTTTGTTTTGTTATTTGTTTTTGAAGTAATTTTGTTTTCAATTGCATTACAGTTTATTTCTTTATTGTATTGTTTTGCAGAGTTACTTACTATTGAATCTATTATAAAAGCGCATTTCATTGAATTTGTTTTTGCATTAAGGGAATCTGAAGCGTTTTGAAAATTTTTTTCTTGTAATATCACTGCATTAATTAAAATGCTAATGCTTATTGTTATTGCAATTAGTGACAATAGTGCTTCTATTGAATTCAATTTAAATCACTCTCATAATTGTTTTAGAGTAATCTTTTGGAAGAACAAATTCAGTAATAATGTTTTCTCCGATTTGTTGTTTTATTTTAGTGGTTGTGTTGTTTGTAGCATAAACGTATTGAGCGTAAATCAAATAATTGCTTTTTAGTAGTTGTACACTAGAATTTTGGTTCAAAAAGATTTGAGTTAGGGGAGTTTTTGATCCGTTTATTTTTTGTATGACTGTTTTGTTTTTTAGGTAATTATATATTTCTTGATTAATAATTTTTTTTGCTGTTTGAGTGTTAAAATTTTGTAAATTTATTTGTTCGTCTAGTTTTATTTGAATTATTTTGTCCAAATTGTTTTCAATTATTGTTCTTTCTTTATTCCCCATTTCTGCTTTTATTAATTCATTAATTGTTTCTTTAATTGTTCGTTTGTTTTCATTGAGTTGAATTGTGAATGAAAGCATTAGAGCTAGCATTAAGAGGGTTAAAATAAATCCACTAAAACCTTTATTATTCATTTAAAAAGTTTTGATTACTTGGTTAAAAAACCTTTATTTGTTTTCGTCAATTGTTGAATGTTTTTTAGTAGTTGTAATTGAATGTTTTTTAGAGTATGAATATTATTATCATCATTATTAAGAATACTGCTGTTGCGAATGCTCTGTTATAGTATGCAAGTGCTCCTGCTAGTGCTGGTAAGAGTACTGCTAGCATTGCTTGGTTGGGGTAGTTTTGTGCAACTATTATTCCAATAAACGCGCCTATTGCGAGTATAAAGAAGAGGAATGCTACAAAGTGTGGGATAGTGTCTGAAGCAGCTTTTTGTATTTTTCCAAACCAACTATCAAGCGTTTTTTGCACTTCAACCATGTTCTTTACCTATTAATATTCTTTAAAGAGTATTCTTAAATATTTTTGTTTTTTTTGTTTTAGCTTAAACCTTTAAAATAACAACTAATTCTCTTTATTTCATGTCTGACTTGAGTGTTAAGGTTAAAGAGCTTTCAGAAATTGAGCGTAGTGTTCTTTTGAATATGGGTTCTGATTTTGTTGGTTTTGATAGGATTGTTCTTTCTTCAGGAGTGGGGATTGATTCTGTTCGAAGAGCTTGTGCTTGGCTTAATCAAAAGGGTTTTGCAGTTATTAATGAGAGTGAGGAGGAAATTTTTTCACTTACTCCTCTTGGCGAAGTTGCATTAAGAAATGGTTTGCCTGAGAATGTTTTACTTAAGACTCTAAAAGAACTTGGGGGTAAAGCTTCTTTTGATTTGCTTGAAACTAAATCTGGTTTATCTAAGCAAGAATTTATGGCTGCGCTTGGGATTAATAAAAGAAAAGCGTTTGTTATAATTAGTGAGGGTAGTATTGAGGATACGGGTGTTAGTGAAGGTAATTTAGATTTTTCTTTTGAGAATGCATTGAGGGATGTTTTTGATTCAAAAAAAGTTGAGAGTAGTTTTTTAGTTGAATTACAAAAGAGGGGTCTTGTTGAGAGAAAAAGGAGTGTTTTGCGTTTAGTGAAAATTTCTCAACTTGGTGAAGATGCGAAAAAGATTTTGTCTACTCAAACTATTGAAAGGGTTTTTGATGTTGAGGGAGAGGTTCCAAATATTTTTTTGGGTAAGAGGGCTCCTTATATTCAATTCTTGCAACAAATTAGGAGTAAATTAGTTTCGCTTGGTTTTAAAGAAATGCCTACTTCTCTTTTAACAACAGAATTTTTTAATTTTGATGTTTTGTATCAACCCCAAAATCACCCTGCTCGTACTTTGACTGATACTTATCAATTAAAGTATCCGAAGAGTGCTTCTCTTCCTGATAAGAGGATAGTTGATGCAATTAAATCAGCTCACGAGAATGGTGGGGTTAGTGGGGGTAAGGGTTGGGGTTATGAGTGGAGTAGGGAAGTTGCTAGTAAGTTAATGCCTTCTGCTCATGGTACTGCTCATACAGCGAAGCAATTAGTTAAGGGAGTTAGTTCTCCTCAAAAATATTTTGCGATTGCTCGTTGTTTTCGCCCTGATGTCTTGGATGCTACTCACTTACTTGAATTTAATCAATTAGAGGGTTTTATTATTGGTGATGACTTGAATTTTAAACACTTGCTTGGGATGTTAAAGGATTTTGCAGTTTCGATTGCTGGTGCAGAGAAAGTAAAGTTCTTTCCAGATTATTATCCTTTCACTGAACCTAGTGTTCAACTCTCAGCTAAGCATCCTCAAATGGGTTGGGTTGAGTTTGCGGGAGCAGGGATGTTTAGGCCTGAAATGTTAAGGAATTTGGGGATAAAACAAAATGTAATTGCTTGGGGGATGGGGATTGATAGACTAGCAATGTTTAAGTTAGGGGTTAATGATATTAGGTATTTGTTTTCTGATGACTTGAATTATTTAAGGAATGCTAAGGGAGTATTGATTTAAGTTTAGTTTTAATGAATTTGTTTGAGTGATTTTTATGCCAAATTTGGAAGTTTCAAAAAAGGATTTAGAAAAGTTAATGGGTTGTTTTTACTCAAGAGAAAAGTTAGAAGAAGATTTAGAATATATTAAGGGGGAAATTGATTCTCTTGAAAATGATTCTATAAAGATTGATTGTAAGGAAACTAATCGCCCCGATCTTTGGAGTGTGGAAGGAATTGCTCGAGAATTTAAAGCAAGGAAGGGGGACAAAAAGGGTTTAGTAAAGTATAAAGTAAAGAAGTCAAATGTTGATGTTTTTATTAAT
>Ga0265294_10001779_pt1 | contig 28839 bp, 23 predicted proteins | sample MunlanPumphouse3_FD_192504 | JGI IMG/M metagenome (GOLD analysis project Ga0265294, IMG submission 192504) | Groundwater microbial communities from a municipal landfill in Southern Ontario, Canada - Pumphouse #3 | ecosystem: Environmental > Aquatic > Deep subsurface > Groundwater | place...
CGGCACCCGCTCCGGCCCCCGCTCCAGCACCCGCTCCAGCACCCGCTCCAGCTCCCGCTCCAGCACCCGCTCCAGCACCCGCTCCAGCACCCGCTCCGGCACCTGTAGAACCACCTCCGATAACTGTTGAACCCACCCCTGAAACAGAAACTCCTTTGACTGAAACAATCACGGCTCCAACGCCTAATCAACAACAATTGCTCTGGCACACCAATTCTCCCTTTCACTCCCTCCACATTGCAAACGTCATTTTGGGCTGTGACACCAATAATCCGGAAGCTCTTTTCGAAATGGGGTTGCGGATTTACGGCAGCACTCGTGATAAAAAAGAAATTAAAAGGGCAATTGATTATATTGAGAAAGCGGCTTACGTGGGGTATCCGGAAGCGCAGCTCTGGGTCGCAGAACACTACGAAAGCGGAAAATACTATCCCAAAAATTATCGACAATCCTACCTATGGTGCAAAAAAGCAGCTGATCAAGGCCAGCCTCGAGCTCAGTACTTTCTTTCCCTTCTCTATATTGCCGGCAGAGGAGTATCTGGCAATAGCGCACAGAGTGCATACTGGTGCACTGTTTCCGCAGACAATAAATATCCTCCAGCCATGACACGAATAGGGACACTTTACCAGCAAGGGTTGGGAGTACCCCAAAGCAAACGGGAGGCAATCCAATGGTTCTTGCGGGGAGCAATGTACAATAATTCTGATGCACAATATCACTTGGGCCTTTGCTATGATAACGGAGACGGAGTTCGCGAAAACGATGTGGAAGCTTACAAATGGATGAATATCTCCGCCTCGCAAGGAAATGCCAAAGCGCTCAGCATGCGGCAAAAAATCCAAAAGCACTTAAGCCAATCTCAGATTAAGGAAGGCCAGGAGCTCAGTTTGGAGTTTTCTCAGTTTATTCAAAGCTATGGAACCCCTGATGAGTTGGATCCCTTGGCGGCAAATCTCCCGATTGAGAATACGGTTTCCGGATTTTTTATTACTGCCGATGGCCATATTCTGACTTCCTGGCAGCCGCTCATAAACCATACCGCTATCTATGCAAGAACCCCCTACGGGTATTTTAAGGCAGAGGTAGTTATTGCAGACACGCATAACAACCTGGCTCTTCTCAAGATCGACAATCGTATTCGCTCCGTTCTAAGTGGTTCAATCCTGGCAAAGGATCAGCCCATTCCCACGGTCGGACCACCTATTAAGCCTTTAGCTTTAGCACCCGAGGCAACGTTTGTTATGGGCGATCCGGTCTTCACTGTCGGATTCCCGGAGTATGATCGTCTTTCTTGGCTGCCAAAGCTGAGTGAGGGAAATATAAAAGGGGCCTCAGGCATCCGAGGAGATCCCAGGTTTCTTAAAATTGGCATTTTGATCAATTCACAAAACACTGGAGCTCCCATCATCACTGCATCAGGAGAAGTTGTAGGCATTTTGAATATCGAAGATCAAGGAGTTAGAGCATTACTCAAAACTCAGCGAAAAAGCGAAGTAGCTTATCGGAATGCATTGAGATCTCAGTATGCAATGCCTCTTTTCGAAACATTGCCTGAGGTAAAAAATAAGCTTAAAGCTCCTCCAGAAATTAAGGAGCAAAAATTTGATGCTTCTGTAACCGAAGCAACAGAAGCTGTAGTCCAAATAATTATATACTAACTCATTTATGAATATGAATAATATGTCTCGCCGTTCGGCGTTAAAAACAGTTGTTGGCGGAGCTGCCCTGATGGGAGCTGCCGCTATGCATCCTCTCTCTTCTTTAGCCGATGACTCTCGTGCCCGGCTGAAAGGCAACATCCATCATTCGGTATCTGCTTGGTGCTACGGTGGTGTTGGGCTCGAGGGACTTTGTAAATTCTGTAAAGAGATCGGGGTGGAATCTGTAGAGCTTCTGGACCCTAGCCAATTTGATAAGGTAAAGGAATACGGTCTGACATGTGCTCTTTGTAACGGGCCATCAAGCATTCCTAACGGCTGGAATCAAGTTGAAAACCATGAGAAATACCTCAAGGAGTTTGAAGAAGCTATTCAAGTCGTCGCAAAATATGGTTTCCCAAACATTATTACCTTTAGCGGCAATCGCAAAGGAATGTCTGATGAAGAGGGTTTAGAGAATTGTGTGAAGGGTTTAAAGAAACTTGCTCCCATTGCCGAAAAATACAAAGTCACTGTTATCATGGAGCTTCTCAACAGCCAGGGACACAAAGATTATATGTGTGATCACAGCAGCTGGGGGGTAGAAATGTGCAAACAAATAGGCTCAGAGCGCGTTAAACTACTCTATGATGTCTACCATATGCAAATTATGGAAGGAGATATCATCAATACGATCAATAGAAATCATCAGTATTTCGGACACTATCACACCGGAGGCAATCCGGGCCGCAATGAAATAGATGATTCTCAGGAACTGAATTATCCGGCTATTATGAAAGCTATTGTGAAGACAGGCTTTAAAGGATTCGTAGGTCAGGAGTTTGTTCCTACTAACCCGCTGCCGCTTCGCTCGCTAGCCCAGGCCATCCAAATTTGCGACGTGTAATTTCTAAAGCATGAATTGAGAGTGGAGATTAAAGATCTCTACTCTCAGTTCAGACAAACCATGAGACCTCTTTTCCTCCGACTGATCTGTTTCTTTTTTGTCTCGTATTCTGCGTTCTCTGCCGATCTTTTTCTGGAAGCTGAGAGCTTTGCTCACAAAGGCGGCTGGGTTCTTGATACTCAGTTTATTGATCAAATGGGCTCCAGCTATCTGATGGCACACGGAATGGGAGAACCGGTAGCAGATGCTGTTACCCAGGCGATGTTCAATAAAACCGGAGAGTATACCCTTTATGTCCGAACTTATAACTGGACCTCTCCCTGGAGTGAAAACGAGGGCCCCGGGAAATTCCAAATATCTGTAAATGGGCAAAAGCTGGAGAAAACTTTGGGATGTCAAGGGCAGGAATGGAAGTGGCAGAAGGCCGGATCACTATTCATTCAGAAGGGAAAAGCGGAAATCCAACTTCACGATTTAACGGGATTTAATGCTCGCTGTGATGCCCTTTACTTTACGACACGCCGAAAAGCACCTCCCCAAAGTGTTCAAGAAATGGCTCAATTTCGAAAAAAACTACTAGGCCTTTCTAAAAGGCCACAGGATGCAGGTTCTTTTGATTTGGTCGTCGTTGGAGGTGGAATAGCGGGAATGAGCACAGCAATTTCAGCAGCCCGACTGGGGCTTTCTGTAGCGCTTGTCCAGAACCGCCCGTTACTGGGAGGAAATAACAGCTCTGAAATAAGAGTGCACCTGGGTGGGCGCATTGATAATAAACCGTACAATAACCTTGGAAATTTGCAAAAAGAGTTTGGTCCCACCCGAGCCGGGAATGCCCGTCCGGCGGAAAATTATGAAGACCAAAAAAAACTTCAGGTTGTTTTGGATGAACCTAACATCACTCTTTTCCTCAAATATCACGTCTTTGCGGTCCAAAAAAAGAGAAACAAAATTTCGAGCATTTTAGCAAGACACACTGAAAACGCTCGTGAAATATCACTGCACGCTCCGTTATTTGCCGATTGCACCGGAGATGGGAACGTCGGATATCTGGCGGGCGCTGATTTCCGAATGGGTCGCGAAGCTAAAGATGAGCACCATGAGAGTCTGGCCCCGGACGCCCCGGATAAAATGACTTTAGGTGCCTCCGTCCAGTGGTATTCCGAAGAGCATGAGAAAGAAACTTCTTTCCCTTCTTTCCAGTATGGGTTGAACTTTAATGAGCTCAATTCCGAGAAGGTCACCATGGGAGAGTGGACATGGGAAACCGGTATGAACATGGACCAAATCAGAGAGGCAGAAAAAATTCGCGACTATGGAATGCTGGTGATCTTTTCAAACTGGTCTTATTTAAAAAATGAATATCCCAAGAACACCTATAAAAAACATTCTTTAGCATGGGTTGCCTATATTGCCGGGAAGAGAGAATCGCGACGCCTCTTGGGTGACCATATTTTGACCGAAAACGATATTGTAGATTTTGCTCTTTATCCCGACTCATCAGCCATTACCACTTGGAGCATTGATTTACACTATCCGGATCCCAAAAATAGCGAGCATTTCAAAGACGCTGAATTCAAATCTATTGCCGTTCATAAAAACATTCACCCCTACCCTATCCCCTATCGCTGTTTATACTCTAGAAACATAGACAATCTTTTCATGGCAGGCCGCAATATCAGTGTCACTCATGTTGCCTTAGGAACAACCCGGGTGATGCGTACTTGCGGTATCATAGGCGAAGTCGTTGGAATGGCTGCATCTCTTTGCAAGAAATATCAGGTTGACCCTCGCGGTATTTACCAAACTCACTTGGAAGAATTAAAAACTTTGATGGAAACGGGTGTAGGAAACCCGGAACTCCCCAACACCCAAACCTATAATTTAGGGGGCACGCTGGGAGAACACCCTTCTCAGCAAAACAAGTAAACCGTTGGAATATCCTTTAATATAAAGCATACAAATAATACTATGCACGCCATCAGGACGAATTGTTTGCGTCCATATGAATGAATCGTAAATCTATAATATTACGCATACTGCCTTTTGCCCTCTTTGTGCTCTTAACATCTCTGCAGGGGCAGTGGGGTGAGTCTTCCAGATATTGGGTTTATTGTCTCAAAACAGTAGTGGTGGCTGGTCTCATCGCTTATTTGTGGCCTAAAATAAAAGAAATGCGGCCTATTTTTAGTTGGGAGGCGTTGGTGGCCGGGATTGTCGTATTTATCATTTGGATTGGACTGGATGGTTTTTACCCAAAAACAGGAGAGCTTTGGGCCAAGCTTTCAGGCGTGCCTTTGAAGCCAACAACTTCTTGGAACCCTTTTAGCTTTTATGGAGATAATTCGCTGCAGGCGTGGGGTGTTGTTTTCACCAGAATCGTTGGAGCAACATGTCTGGTCCCTCTAGTGGAGGAGGTTTTTTATCGAAGTTTTCTCTATCGTTTTCTAATTCAGGAAAAATTCGAAAAGGTTTCTCTTCACCATTTTTCTCTACTCCCCTTCCTAGGGGTCAGTCTGCTCTTTGGGCTTGTGCATCATGAGTGGCTGGCCGGATTCCTTTGTGGCCTGATATATCAGGGGCTGGTATGCTACAAAGGGAAGTTAGGAGATGCGATCACGGCGCATGGAGTTACCAATTTATTACTTGGAATTTGGGTAGTTTGGAAGGGAGCCTGGAATTTTTGGTAAAACACCCGCATGTTGTGTTATCCATGAACTTTTTAAATAACATCAAACAAATTTGGCAGTTCTTCCTGGAAATAATTTCCTCTATTAACCGGGGCAATTGGAAGACGAGTGACATTATTTCTCAAATTTACGCCATAGGTGTCCGCTCTCAATCTGTGGTAATGGTCACTGGCGTTTTTACCGGATTGGTTTTAACTGCGCAGACTTATTTCCAGTTCCATAAATTCGGGATGGATACTATGACCTTAGCCGTCAATAGTGTCGCCATGGCCAGCGAGCTGGGGCCAGTCTTGGCAGCTCTGATGGTAACGGGCCGAGTCGGTGCCGCCATGGCTGCAGAATTGGGAACAATGAAGGTCACTGAGCAAATTGACGCTCTGCGCACCCTTAATACGCACCCCATAGATTATTTAGTCATTCCTCGTATGGCGGCAACCACTCTGGCTATGCCGGCTCTCGTTTGCGAGGCTGTCGCGGTCGGCATTCTGGGCGGGTATCTGTTGGCTGTGCATGTCCTTGGGATTGATCCTGCTTACTCTTGGGATAATATGGTTTCAATGACTCATGTCAGCGATATCCTAATGGGTCTGATCAAAGGATTCTTTTTCGGCGCTCTGATTTCATTTATTGGATGCTACAAGGGCCTTAACTGCAAAAATGGTGCACAGGGAGTCGGTATCGCCACTACCGATACTGTTGTAGTGGCTTCCATAGGAATTTTAATGCTTAATTTCTTCCTCACTTTATTACTTTCCAAACTCCTCGCGTCGTTATGATCAAAGCCTGTAACCTCTATAAAAGTTTCGGAGAGCAAGCCGTTTTATGCGGTGTCAATCTGGAGATACAGAAAGGCGAAGCGGCCGTCATTCTAGGGCGCAGCGGTAGCGGAAAAAGCGTTCTCCTAAAACATATGGCTGGTTTAATCCAGCCTGATGCCGGGAAAATTTTCATAGGAGATTTGGAAATTTCCTCATTAAATGAAAGAGAGCTCCTCGAAGTCCGGAGACAGATGGCGGTTATGTTTCAAGGCGCTGCCCTTTTTGACTCCATGAACGTGGGAGAAAATATTGGGTTTTCTCTGTACAGGGAGGGCAAACGCTCTCATTCCGAAATCGCCAAGGAAATCGCCGGTGTTTTAGAGCTGGTTGGCCTCAAAGGGATTGAATCCAAATGGCCAGCCGACCTTTCTGGAGGAATGAAGAAACGCGTGGCCTTGGCTCGCGCCATTATCCATAAACCCTCTATCATCTTCTATGATGAACCTACCGCCGGATTGGATCCCATCGCTTCCGACAGTATAGATAAGCTCATCAAGCGTATTTGCGAAATACGTCAGGTCACCACAGTTGTGATTACTCATGATATGCGAACGACTCAAACCATCGGTGAAAAAGTTTTCATGTTGCATAATGGTCAGATTTATCTGACAGCTACACCCAAAGAACTGTTTGCATCCACTGACCCTGTTGTACATAATTTCGTAAACGGAATTTCAGATAACAAAAGCAACTTGACATAAATCAGAATAAATTTTTAGAAATAAGTTATGAAGAACAAAAATAGAATAAAAGTTTTTATATTTCTAATATTTTCTCTTCTCTTGTTAACATTGATGATACTTCAGTTTGCAAAAATTGACAACTGGTTTAAGCCAACCTATTCACTTGAACTATACTCAAGCAATGTGGGGGGAATTCGTCCGGGAGCCTCTGTTCAAATGGCCGGTATCCGTATAGGCCAGGTAAAAAGTATTTACATGGGCTATGAAGGACAAAAGGGAATTATCAAAGTAAGCATTCTGGATAACTACAAGATACGAAATGATGCTGTATTTGGATTGGAACAAAACGGCTTTTTAGGAGACCAGCATGTTTCTGTAACTGCAGGCGGGACCAACGCTCCATATTTGACTAACGGCGAAAAGGTAGAATGCAATCCTCCATTCAGCATTGAAGCCATAGCCCATTCGGCAGGTAACTTGATGAATGTAGCCAGCGGAACGGCTAAAAGTATTTCCGGGATTATTGAAAAGCTGGATAAAAAACTCCTGACGGATGAATCTCTTTTGAATATTTCGGATGTTATTTCAAATTTGGTCAAGATATCACACAGCATAGAAGAAATGGCAGAGAATTTGAATCAAGGCGCCCTGGGAAGTGACGGCACGCTGGCACACGCAATCGCTCATATGGCTGACGCCGCAAAAGTTTTGGAAGATGCCGGAAAACAAATTCAGGATATAGCCAGTTCCAACAAAGGTGCAATCCATCAAACTCTTACCAATCTGGCTCTCACCTCTGAAAGACTTAATAGCGTGATGACTCAAATAGATGAATCTCAAGGAATGCTGGGTACGATCGTGAGCGACCCTGATACTAAAATCCAATTTCAAACGACAATGAGCAACCTTAATATTCTGGTGGATGGTTTAAAAAAATATGGAGTGCTCAGTTATTATCGTAAAACCAAAAATTTAAGAGAGGATGGTAAGGAATAAGATGAAGTTAGATACCTATTTTGTGCCCGCCAAAGAGGAGGAGTCCAAATGGCTGATGTTTGTGTTACACGGGCTTGGTGATAGTCTAAACGGATATTCATGGATGCCCTCGGAAATGCAGTTGCCCTGGATGAATTATCTGCTGGTCAACGCACCCGATGAATACTACGGAGGTTACTCCTGGTACGATATCTATGGAGAAGCCGCTCCGGGCATCGACAGAAGCAGAAGTCTGCTGACCCAACTGCTTAACCAGAAGTGCAGTGAAGGCTATCCACCGGAAAATATGTACCTTTTTGGTTTTTCGCAAGGATGTCTTATGACCTTGGAAACTGGTCTTTGTTATCAGCAGAAGCTCGCCGGCCTCATAGGTGTCAGCGGCTACATTCATGATTTAGAGGGATTGATTAATCGTGCTGCCCCCGGTTCCAAAGAACAAAGAATATTGATCACTCATGGAACCTATGACCCACTATTACCCTTTATCCCTGTAAAAAAACAGATACAGAGATTGAAGGAACTGGGTTATGATATCGAATGGCATGAGTTCCAAAAAGAACACACAATCGCCGGGGAAGAGGAATTAAAAGTAATTCGTGATTTCGCAAGAAAACCTTATCCGGAGAATCTCGTATGAAGTTTTTTACTGAGAATAGCCCTTCCTTTTTGCATCTCAAAGGACTTTGCGACACTCTGGCTCAGGACACGGAATTCCAGGAAATGCGCCATAATTTGAGTGAATTTAAAAAAGACGAGATTGCAAAAAAACAACTGGAGGCACTCACTGCTATGGGAAATGTGATTCGCTCTAAGCAGTCACGAAAGGAAGAATTAATCCCCAGAGAAGTAGAGGAGTTCGAAGAGCTCCGTACTGAATTTTTAAGTAATCCCATCGCTGCGGCATTTGTAGAGTCTCAAGAAAATCTGGTAAACGTGAAGAGATTTATATCCCACTTCATCAGCAAAACCATAGAACAAGGCACTACTCCCAAACTTAAAGAGATACTGGACCTCTTTAAGTCCAATCAACACTGCGGAACCTGCTGAGAAAAAACCGGCATACTCTTCTCAACACAGGCATAGGCGTTGTGGCTATGGATACTCTCCATATTTTCAGCCTCAACCCGATACCACGAAATCTCCGAGCGGCTATTTAGTTTTACGGCAACATTGCGGGCAACATCCTCGACAAAAACGGGGGTCTCGAAGGCTTGCTCAGTGACGTATTTTTCATCTACACGCTTTAATAGCGAGTAGAGGGAACCGCTGGCGCTTAATTCTATGATCTCTATTATTTCTTCAAACCAAATGTGCTTATCTGCCCTGAACGAGACAGTGACCTTCCCTCGCTGATTGTGAGCTCCATGCTGGCTGATTGCTTTTGAACAGGGACAGAGCGTAGTTACACCAGCACTGATCAGTGTTACAATATCAATTTTATCCCCATCCAGTGTTGCCTCAATACGAATCGTATAATCCATCAGCCCCGTTTGTCTGCTGACAGGAGCCCTTTTTTTGATGAAGTAAGGGAACTCCACCTCTATGTGAGCTACACGGGCTTTAAGACGCTTTTGAATGGCAGCTAAGAGCATACTGATGGAATCTATATGAAACTCATTCCCGTGTTCATTCAGGACCTCTAAAAAGCGGCTCATATGAGTTCCGCGATACTGTCTGGGCAAATCCACATACATTCCCAGTTCGGCCACCGTGCTTTGAGAGCCATTATCTCTATCTAACACCAGGAGCGGGTAACGTATCCCCTTCACTCCTACTTTATTGATATCTATCTGCCTGTGATCGGCCTCATTTTGTTTATCACTAAGGGATGACATAATTAACCTTTAGCAAGCTGTGCAAAAAATTGGACAAATGAACGAAGAGCTTTCGAACGATGGCTGATGCTGTTTTTTACTGTGTCTCCCAACTCCGCAAAAGAGACATGGTAGTTTTCCGGAATAAAAAGAGGATCGTAGCCGAAACCGTTTTTACCTCGCGGCTCAGATGCAATCCGGCCTTCACATACCCCTTCAAAGAATTCGGTTCTTTCCAGCAAGTCTTCCATGTCCGCATTGACATCAACCTCAGTCAACGAAAGCACGCAATGGAATCGGGCACTTCTTTCTTGGAGTGGCACCTGCTCCAAGTCTCGAAGGAGTTTTGCGTTGTTAGATGAATCTGTTGAGTTTCCCTGCATCCCTGACTCAAGAGCAGCAAACCTGGCGGAATATACGCCCGGAGCCCCTCCCAGTGCATCCACTTCCAGGCCCGAATCGTCTGAGAGCAGATAACCCATCCCCGAAGGAAACACCTTCAAAAACTCTTCCATACCTCCAGAATAAAACCAGCTGAGAAGGGATGCATTTTTACTAAACGAATTCTCTTTGAACGTGAGCCCCCTTTCAACAATTACGGGAGCTCTGGATAGGGACTTCAGCGAAATAACATGATATGCAGGTGTGGGCACGGGTGCGAATTCCGAAAGCATTGTGGAAATCTCCTGCACTTTATGCTGATTTTGAGTCACCAGTAATATTATCCTCTCTTCCATTTCTAACAGACTCTTTTTAGGCATTTGTTTTGTATTTGAGCAGTAAAGTTTGAGCGTACTTGCGAGCGGTCTCCATCTGACCACCTAACATCCTCGACAACTCAACCAAACGTTCATCCTCTTCCAATCGATTCACTTGAACGTGAGTTCTTTGATTCTGAATTATTTTCTCTACAGAAAAATGGATATTCCCGCTGGCCGCGACAGGAGCTAAATGCGTAATACAAATGACCTGTCTCTTAGAGCCAATTTCACGCATTTTTTTTCCAACTGAAAGTGCGGTCTCTCCACCCACATTTGCATCCACTTCGTCAAAAACCAACACTGGAACAGAGTCAGCTTCCGCCAAGGCCGTTTTTAAAGCCAGCATCACGCGTGCAATCTCTCCTGAAGATGCAATCGTCCTAAGAGGTTTGGGCAACTCTCCAGGATTGGGAGAAAAAAGAAATTCAACTCGATCCATTCCGGTGGGACCAATCTCAGATGTCGGATTTTCATAAGGCTGGAGGCTGACATTGAAAAGACTCTGTTTAAAACCCAGCTCCTTTAAATGCTCCAACACCTTTGCCTCAAGGATGGGAATCAATTTTTGGCGATTTTCCGTAAGCTTCCTCCCCCGTTTTCGTAACTCACCATTTTCTTTTTCGATGAGTTGGTCAATTTCAGTCAGTTCTACATCTCGATTCTCTAATAGAGTAAGGCGAGCACGGGCATTCTTTTCAAAATCTAAAATCTCTTTTATGGTTTTACCGTACTTGCGTTTGAGGCCATTTATTAAATTGAGGCGCTCTTCTATTTGCTGCAAATCGTAGGGATCCGCCTCGACATTCTCAGCATAATCGGCAAGTAGAGATTGCAGCTCAGCCAGCTGTTCATGGAGCAATTCAAATTTTTCCGTAATATCTTTTAGACCCGATGAATCCAGACGAGCCGCTTCATGCAATAGTCTTCCAAGTAGACCAGACTTAGTCAAAATAGAATTTTCACTTTCGGATAAAATTTCTACTCCAGCCTGGATTGAGCGAAGAATGTCAACTGAATGAGCCGCACGAGTGTAACGATCGTCCAAGAGAACATCATCCTCATTCAGAAAAGAGGATTCTATTTCCTGCACCTGATAACGAAGAAGATCCAATTGCTGACGGTAGGACTGGTCATCCACTATGAGTTCTTTTCGCCTGAGCTCATAGGAACGTAACTTCTTGTACACCTCTGAATAGTCTTTGAGAGTCTTAGCGTACTCAGTTTTAGATTTTCCGAATGAATCCAGAATTTCCATCTGTCGGGCCGGATACAATAAAGACTGATGATCATGAGGTCCATGTATGTCCACCAGCCAATCTCCCAATAAAGATAAAACGGAAACAGAGACAGGAGTTCCATTTACAAATTGACGGTTGGATGCAGTTGTGCAAAGCGAGCGCTTAATCCGTAAGAGACCCTCTTCACAAGGTTCAATCCCTTCAGAATCCAAAAAAACAGGGATAGGAGCCGAGACTTGTGAAATATCAAAAACAGCCTCTACCACAGCTTGGTCAGCACCAGAACGAATTAGGTTTTTGTCTCCCCTCAAGCCCAAAACCAAACCTAATGCGCCAATCAAAATTGATTTGCCTGCTCCCGTTTCGCCTGTAATCACATTACAGCCTGAATACGGCTCAATGGAAATATCCTCTACAAGCGCAAAATTTTTTACTCTTAGATAAACCAGCATGAAAGGAGGTTCAGTTTTTTATTCACAATTCCGACAATCGGGCCCATACTTAACCCGCGCGTGTCTCAATATGGGCAAAAATCGACTTACATTCAATCCTTCATTCTTCAATTCAGCATTCTTAATTCATGTTTAGGTTTTGTTTTTTAGGCACAGGCACTTCACAGGGAGTCCCGATTATTGGCAAAAGTTATCCTACATCTTTTCTAGAGAACCCCAAGAATCACAGACTCAGACCTTCTATTTATGTAGAAACCGAAATATCCGCTTTGGTCGTGGATACGACTCCGGAGTTTCGTATTCAAATGCTGAGAGAGAAAATCAAATGGTTGGATGCCGTCTTGATCACTCACGCTCATGCAGACCATATTATGGGAATGGATGACTGTCGGCGTTTTTGTGACATGCGTGGAGATAAGCCGCTCCCCATATACGGGATAGACCAAACAATAGAGATACTCAAAAAAGTTTTCTTTTATGCCTTTCACGATGGACCACACCCGCATGGATATTTCATTCCGGAGCCACACATAGTAGAGTCGGAGTTTAAAATCGGAGACCTTTCTATCAGGCCACAACTTCTGGACCATGTTTATATTACTTCTTGCGGATACCTATTTATCCAGAACGGAATCAAGAAACTGGCCTACCTGACTGACTGCAAATATGTTCCTGATAATGTGATTGAGGACATCCAAGGTGTCGAAGTGGTTGTTTTGGACGGCCTCAGAATTACCCCCCATCCAACACACTTGAATTTGGAGGAAGCCATTGAAGTATCAAGGCGTGTCAAAGCTGGTAAAACTTATCTCACTCATTTGACACACGAATACAATCATGATGAGCATCAGAGACTAATCTCCCAAAACTACCCCAACATTTATTTAGCTTGGGATGGATTATGGGTCGAAATTTGATTTGTCCTCTAGGAGGAGGCTAAGCCTCAACGCTAGAAGGGAAAAATTACTTCTCAGGAACTAAAGCTAAACGAAAACCCAGACTCTCCAAGCGATAGTTGGGACTATAACTGGCACGAGCTGCAGAGCGGCAACCTTTCGCATAATATCCCCAGCTTCCACCGCGCCTAACATGAGCGGTACCTTTATCAGGACCGAGCGGATCAATAACGGAATCGTCAGGATAATCCGCATACCAATCAAAGCACCATTCCCATATATTCCCGTGCATATCGTAGAGTCCATAATTATTAGGTTTTTTCAAACCAACCGGATGAGTCTTGCGATCACTGTTTTTATCATACCAAGCCACCTCTGCCAAATTGGAACTCTCCCCTCTACAGTCCTTATCTGTGCAATCTAAATTTTTCCCATTGTTAAGAGCGGTCGTCGTATCAGCTCGACACGCATACTCCCATTGAGCTTCTGTAGGTAAGGTATATTTCCAGTTTTCAGGCAAACGTCCCACGGTTCGTTCCATTTCCGTGAGTTTTTTGCAAAAATCTATCGCATCAGCCCAACTGACCCTTTCAACAGGTAAATTCGTGCCTATCCATTTTGAAAGATTTGCACCCGTTACAGCCACCCACAGCTCTTGTGTGACCACATATTTACCCAAGTAATAGTCTTTCGTTAAAGTAACCTCATGCTGTTTTTCTGAATCATCACGCCCGGCTTCATCAACGGGGCTGCCCATCATGAAAGTCCCGGGGGCTATATAGACCATTTCAAAAGTTACACCAGAAGGAAGCTTAACAATCCAATCCTCACCTTTCTTCGGTGCATTCTGACCATAAGACTGGGTTGAGAGCAAAAAAAAGAAAACTAAAAAAAACAGAAAAAAAATCCCGAGTTTGTCGAATTTTATATTTCGACATACGGAGAAAAAATTATTCGAAGTATTGCAATTGGTCATAAGAAATCAAAATTAGGTCTCTTCAGAAAAAACAGATTGTGCCAGCTTAATATCCTGAGCAATTTGGAGCCTTAAAGTATCAAGTGAAGCGAACTTCTTCTCATCCCGCAAGCGCTTCAAAGGAATGACTTCTATTGTTTTCCCATAAATATCTTCATTAAAATTAAGGATACATACCTCAACTCTGGGTTTTGGATCAGAGCACCCGAGCGTTGGGCGAAGACCTATATTCATACAGCCTTGAAATTGACGTTCTCCAATGAGGACCGTAACCGCATATACTCCCGTGGGCGGAATTGCCCGATCAACAACAGACAAATTTGCAGTAGGATAACCAATCGTCCGGCCAATTTGGTCTCCAACGACGACATTCGAGATGATTGAGTAAGGCCGCCCCAACATCTGACTCGCTTTCTCAAAATTGCCACGAGAGATTTCTATCCGAATTTGAGAACTACTGATTTTCTCCTCATGAACGCAGACAGAAGGGACTTCCTGTACAATCGTTCCAGTTTCAACAGCCATCTCGCGAAGCTTTTTAATATTCCCAGTGCGATTACGTGCAAAAACAAATCCAATCCCCATACTGATACTCAGAAGCGGGAAAAGGTTTGTTGAAATGATTTTAAAAAAATCTGGTGCACTCAAACTGGCTATTTTTTCATTAAAAGGAATCAACATCACCTTTTCAATCCCCATCTGCTCAAGAAGGCTCAGCTTTGCTTCCAAAGGATAAATCATTTTAGGAGCTTTTGCTGGGTTGAGGACAGAGATGGGGTGTTTATCAAAAGTGATCACAAGTGGAAGTGCGGACATCTGCCGAGCATCTTTCAAAACCTGAGCGATGACGCCTTGATGGCCCAGATGGACACCATCGAACACACCCAACGCAGCACATACTCCCTTAGAGTTATGTTCGAGCACGCTATTGAAAGGTATTATTTGCATTGCTATTGAAGGTTCAGAAGCATTTTTTGTAATGTTATGGCAGGCAGCACCCGTTTTTTAAGCTCTTCTCTGGAAAAATATTTTATCACGCCCAATGAAATTGCATTTTCGACATTAAACGGACCGGAAGATGTTCGCCGCAGACGGGTTAAATGAGCGCCACAACCTATTTTCTGCCCCATATCATGAACCACGCTGCGGACATACACACCCTTACTGCAGGATAATATAAAATCTCCACTAGGTGCTTCGTAGTTTAGAATATCATAGCGGTAGATATAAACCAAACGGGAACGGCGTTCAACCTCTATCCCTCTACGAGCCAGTTTATGCAGGGCAACCCCATTGATCTTCACAGCAGAAACCATCGGAGGAATCTGCATTTGATCGCCTTCAAAAGTAGCGGCGTATTTTTTAAGTTCTTCCAATGAAAGTGGAGGAACCGGAGAAATCTGGGTTATCTGTCCATCTGCATCATAAGAGTCGGTTGTCTCTCCTAGCTTAAAGGTCCCCTCATAAGTTTTATCATCCCCCATCAACTGATCACTGAGCTTGGTCGCTTTCCCAAGAAGAAGTATAAGAAGGCCACTCGCCTCTGGGTCCAAAGTTCCGCAATGGCCTACCTTGCGAAGACTAAACCTCCTCCGCACCACATTTACAACATCATGCGAAGTGCAACCTGTAGGCTTATCTACCAAGATGACACCATCCACAAAATCTTCATTTATCATTTTGGAATGATTTTTTTTGTTTTCTGGCTTCTTTCAGTGCCAGCCTTAAAGCTTTCATGACCTTGCGTTGAACACTCAATCGAGTTCCCTGAATGGTCGCTCCACTGGCCCCTCGGTGCCCTCCACCGCCAAAGAGACGAGCTACTTCACTGACATCCACATTGGGATTCTTTGAACGCATACAGACACGGACCACTTCCGGTGCGGATTCCTCGAATTGAACAGCCACCACAACAGGAGCAATAGCACGAATATGATCTATTAAACCTTCAGAATCTTCGCGCTCAGCCCCCGAACGAGAGTAATCCGATGGCTTCAGCCAGTAGTAGGCTATTTTATTGTCCTCAGCCAGTTTAAAATTATTCAGCACTTGGCGGAGCAGTTTAATGCGCGCAATGGGATAAGATTGATAAACTTCTTCGCAAACATCTTCAAGGTCAACACCAAACTCCAGCAGCTTACCTGCCATTTCAAAAGTTTCGGGAGTTGTACCACGATATTGGAAGGAGCCTGTGTCGGTCGATATCGCCGTGAAAAGACAGGCGGCAATCTTGGGTGTAACCTCCCACCTGGCCCATTGCATTAACTGAAAAATTAACTCTCCCGTGGATGAAGCATTACCAACCACCCAGTTAATATCCGCATAGCGCGTGTTGCTTTCGTGATGGTCTATATTAATGAACTGCTTGTGGTTGAGTATCTTATCCCCCAAAGGCCCCAGCCGCTCAAAACTGGCGCAATCCAGAGAAACCACAACGTCAAACGAACAGCCATTTCTGGGTTTACGCATACAGCTTTCCGGGTCCAGGAAAACTAACTTATCAGGAATCTCATCCACATTCCAACAATAGACCTTCTTACCCAGTGATTTTAAAGCATAGGCTAAAGCCAATTGGGAACCAATGCAATCTCCGTCAGGAAGAACATGCCCGGTTACACAAATTGTTTTTGAATCCTCCAAAATTCGGAGAATATGGTTCACTTCTTCAGGAATACTAGTCATCACTCTCCAGAGGATCAGCTTGGATGCCTTCCTGTTCAAGCTGCTCTAAAATTTCCATGACTCGGTTACCTCGATCAATGGAGTCATCCAGCTCAAACCGTATTTGAGGTGTATATTTTAAAACAACATCATGTGCAATCTGCATCTGGATCAGCTTGGCTTTCTCACATATCATATGAAAAGCTTTCTTTTTCATATTCTCCGGTGAGAAAATACTCAAAAAAACCACCGCTGAGCGCAAATCATTTGAAATGCCAACATCGGTCACAGAGACAATCCCTGTCTCCTGTACAGGAAACATTCTTCGAATGACCTCACCTGCAGCGCGCTTAATTAATTCGCGAACTCGATCGTGTCGCCGATTATGTTGCATTAAATCTTTAAATAGATATTACAATTGTTGGGCAATTTTTTCAATGGAGTAAGACTTGATGATATCCCCTTCCTTGTAGTCATGGAATCCATCAACGCGAATACCACACTCCATTCCAGCTTTTAATTCGTTCACCTCACTCTGGAAGCGACGCAAGGACTGGAAAGAACCCTCGAAAATAACCTCTTTGCCACGTACGACCCGGCACCGACCTTTTATGATTCGCCCCTGGACAACTTTACATCCAGCCACACTGCCCGCCTTGGAAAGGTTAAACACCTGACAGACTTCAGCCTGACCTTGAGGGACTTCATTGAGGATAGGATCCAATAGTCCAGCCATAGAATCTCTTACCTGATCAATAAGTTCGTAAATAATCGAGTAGAGTTTAATTTGAACACCCTCCCTGCGGGCAGCCTCTAAAGCGGAGGAATCCACTCTGGAGTGGAAACCCAGCACAACGGCTTTTGAGGCGGAGGCAAGGATCACATCGCTTTCGGTTACAGTTCCCACCGCACTATGGATAATATCCAGAGAAACTTTTTCTGAGTTTATCTTTTTGAGAGCATCCACAATGGCCTCCACAGAGCCCTGAGTGTCAGCCTTGACAACAATTTTAAGGCTCTTAATGGAATCTGCATCAAAATTTTGAAAAAATCCTTCGAGTGTTACCGTCCTTTCACGTTCTCGAGTTCCTTCCAGACGATTGCGTTCCTGCTGTGCCTGAGCCATATCGCGCGCCATTTTTTCATTTTCCACCACCTGAAACTCAGTTCCTGCTTCAGGGACACCATTGAGGCCTAAAAGTTTTACCGCTTCCGAAGGTCCTGCATGCTTGAGGCGATCTCCCTCCTCATTAATCAGAGCACGGGCTTTGCCATAAAACTCTCCACACAAAATCGCATCTCCCAACTTCAGAGTTCCCTTACGAACGAGAACGGTCGCGGTCGGACCGCCCGGAGCCAACCCGGATTCAACCACATTGCCTTTCGCCTTTCGATGAGGGTTCGCCTTCAATTCAAGCACCTCTGCCTGTAGCACCAGGAGGCCCAGAAGGTTATCTATACCTTGTTTCGTGAGGGCAGAGACATCTACATAAATAGTACTGCCTCCCCACTCTTCACATAAAAGACCGTAATCCTGGAGCTGCTGACGTACTTTTAGCGGATTGCTTGCCGGATGATCGCACTTGTTTACGGCGACCATGATAGTCACTTTTGCCGCTTGAGCATGACGCAACGCCTCAACTGTCTGAGGCATCACCCCATCATTGGCTGCCACAACCAAAATCACAATATCAGTGACGTTGGCACCTCGAGCGCGCATGGCACTAAAGGCCTCATGACCGGGAGTATCTAAAAAGGTAATCTGCTGGATCACTTCCCTGCGCTCGGGGTGAGGAATAGAAATAGTATAAGCTCCAATATGTTGAGTAATACCACCAGCTTCGCCTGTGGCTACGTCCGATTTGCGAATAGCATCCAAGAGGGTTGTTTTGCCATGGTCCACGTGCCCCATAATGGTGACCACCGGGGGGCGAGGAAGCAAGGTGCTCGGATCATCATCTTCCTCAACGAATTCTATCTTTTTCTGATCCCCCTTAACCAGAGCTCCACCCTTATCTCGTTTTTCGAGTTCAAAATGGAATCCGTGTTTAGCACAGAGCTTGCGGGCCGCTACCTCATCAATGCTCTGATTCACATTAGCAAAAACACCCTGTTCCATCAGATCAGCAATAAGTTGGAATGGTTTCCGATTCAAAAGCTCCGCAAGCTGACGAACGACAACAGGTGGCTTCATTGTGATTACCTGAGCGTTTTCCGGCACTCTTTGTTGCCCCTCCTTGGAGGCGGATGAAGAAAACTGCTGTGATTTTGCAGTGGGTCTGTCTTTGTCTCGAGATGTGGTAAAAGGCTTTTGCCGTCCTCTGAAAGCTGGAGCCTGACGCCCTGCCCTGGCCGGCTGCTGTCGAGAAAACGGAGCCACCCCCTGATGACGCTGCGGTTGAAATTGTGGAGGTCGTGACTGCGTTTCCTGACGCTGCTGGCCTTGCGCTGGAGTCAAAGGCGAGCGAGCAGCTGGAGTTTTTTCCTTTCCAGACTTCTCACGCTTCTCTTTCCCTCTAGGCAAGTTTTGCTTATCTGCTTGCTTTGATAATGGAACTGGTTTCTGCGGCAATTGGATAAAACCTACTTTTTGCCCCAGCTTGGCCTCCTGGGCCGGTTTTTCGACTTCTTTAGAAACTCGCTTTGCCTCCTCCGGAGTTTCTGCACTTGCTTTCTTGTCTGCTAGTCTCTTACCTATCGCTGAAAGAGGTATTTTCCAAATGGGCTTAAGTTCAAACACAGGGGCGGGCTTAGTGGGTTCTGCTGCAGTGGGTGAAGGCTTTTCCTTTTTGTCTTTCTGTCTCACTACAGGCTGAGACTCTTTTATCTCCGGCTCTGGTATTATTGGCGCAGGGACTGGTACAACTGCGGCAGGTTCGGCTTTTTTATGATCTTTTGAAGGTATCTGAGTCGGCGTTTTCAAGCCTGGAGTTTTCCCCGTTTCTACCGACTCAGAGACAGGAGAAGCTACTTCTTTTATTTTTTCACCAACAGGCGGGTGTGACTCAATTCCTTTTGGAGGAGTTATCGTTTGTTTCTCAGCAGTTTCGCGTTTGCCGGGCTTTGACGGTTTCGTCGAAGCAACGCGAGCAGTCTCTTTTTCAGCCGAAAGCTCTTCCAAATCTTGCAGGACAAAATCCTCAACTTCTTTTATGACCAATTCAGACACATTTGATTGCTCCAAAACCTCTCCGCCGGTCGATGTCTTAGATTTAATGCTTTCGGGCGTAGATACTTCGGGTGCGGAAGATATCGCGTCAGAAACAATCGACTGGGGAGGCTCTTCCTCCAGTTTTCCCTCAGTTTCCAACTTAACTTCAAGTGCAGTCTCAGTAGCTGGGGTTGGCTTTGAGTTTTTTTTCTTTTTAGCCTTGGGTTCTATCGGCTCCGGTTTTGGAAATTGTTGTTCCAAAAACTCTGCTGTTATCTTGTCCAAAGAACAAGAAGCCGCCCGAGCCGCAGTAATGCCCAGTTCCCTTGCCTTTTCCAAGACAACTTTGTTGGGGAGGCCTAATTTTTTAGCAATATCGTATATTCGAACGGGCATATAATTTAGTCTCGCACGGCTATTTTAGCCTTGCTCTGAATCAATCCTCTATTTTTTTTCGTCATTTAAGCTAACACGCTCGGACTCTTGCCGAACTGCGTTTACAATCTCTTTTGCAGAACTACCAATTCCTTCAATAGCCTCTAAATCAGCCAGATCGGCTTGAAGAAGAGCATTTATACTGGTAAAACCCGAACGAACCAGTAACTCCGCTTGTCCCTCTGTGATAGAAGGGATTTTGGCAAAATCTGAGATGGCATTTGCAACCAAAGCATCAAAGCCGGTTGGCTCTGGCTCCTCTGCATCTATATCAATCCGCCATCCGGTCAATTGCGATGTCAACCTCGCATTCTGTCCCCTTTTGCCTATAGCAAGAGAAAGCTGATCTTCACTTGTCCAAACATGGATATACTTTTGATCAGCAATCACCTCATAGCTTTTTAGCTTGGCCGGGGCCAACGCATTTGAAACATAGCGTGTAACATCATCATCATATTTAATGATATCTATCTTTTCATTGTTGAGCTCTCGAACAATGTTTTTCACACGCTGACCTCGTATTCCTACGCAGGCACCCACAGGGTCTACTTTGGTGTCTTTGGAGTAGACAGCAATTTTAGTTCTAACTCCCGGTTCTCTGGCGATACCTTTCACCTCTATGGTTCCATCCTTGATTTCAGATATTTCAATTTCAAAAAGCCTTAGAACAAAGGCCGCATCAGCACGAGAAAGAATAATTTCAGGCCCATTTTGCCGATTTTCTACGCTCTTCACATAGAAATGCAATCTTTCACCTGTCTCATAGTTCTCGCTGGGAACACGCTCTCTGGAGGGCATTAATGCCTCATACTTACCCAAATCAACGACTACATCCCCTTTTTCAAAACGGGAAATAACACCATCGACTATATCACCAGTCCGATCCTTAAATTCAGTGTATATTTTGGATTTCTCAATACGGCGAATGAGCTGTATCAAGTTCTGTTTAGCATGTTGTGCCGCAATTCTACCGAAATCGTGTGGTGTGACCTCTTTCTCAACCTCATCACCAAATTGAGCTTCAGGCACATTCATTTTAGCTTCGGGTAAAGAAATCTGGCTACGGGCATCTTCCACCTTTTCAACGACAAGCAATTTCGCAAAAGCCTTTATTTCACCCGTTTTTGGGTTGATTTCGCACCGCAAGTCCCTGGCAGGACCCAATGCCTTTTTCGCTGCCCCCACCAGGCAATCTTCCACCGCAGACAAAAGGGTAGTTTTTTCTATTCCCTTCTCTCTAACCCAATAATCTATTACGGCCATAAACTCTGCATTCATTTTCTTTTACCCTTCTGCATAGTAGCAAAAAAACAGAAGTCGGATTTGCTCCGACCTTCTCTGGTACCCTCCCGCATTTCGCTGAAGGACAACTTCAACCCTCCCCACACTAACAGCCCTACGGGAGGGGGTCAAGTAAAGAAAGGATCATTGAGGCAGATTTAAAAAATGAGTGAACGTTGGCTTTTTTCTTGCTCTACAAAGATCGGTATGAAGAGCATGTCGACCAGGCTGTTTAAGAAATTCTTCCTCATATTCTCCCTCCTATCCATTGGGTTTGGAGTTCATGCTTCATGGCTGGGACCTGACCGCATTATCAAGCTACAGGAGGACAATTTCGCCATCGGTTTTAGAAACAGTAAAGAGATTCGGTTTTATTCACCCGATTTTAAAATGACTGGCAAAGCTTCCCTAGGCGCCGTCCCCACCGGACATGTAACAGACTCATCATGTGAGAAATTATTTGTGACTCTAAACAAGCCAGACAAGATAGTAGCCATTGAACTTGGAAGTTGTCAAATAATAGATGAATCGCCGGCTCTTCCGGGCGTTTGCTCCCCTGTTTTTGATAAAGAGCAAAAGCGCATCTACACATGCAATCGCTGGAAGAATAGCATAAGCGCTTTTGATGCCAATACGTTGGGGCAAATCTGGGAGGTGGAAGTGGTCCGGGACCCCGGTTCTGCTATCCTTGATGAAAAACGTGGAGTCCTCTACGTCTCAAATCAATTCACTACCGAGCCTGCCAGTAATGAAAAAGTTCATACATATATATCTCTTCTTAATGTTCGTAATAATGGAGAAATAATCAAAAATATAAAAATGGACAGCGGATATAATGATTATAAAGGAATGGCTCTTTCACCTGATGGAGAAACAGTTGCGGTGGTGCACAACCTTGCAAAATTCTTCCAAGGGACCTTCCAAGTGGAATGGGGTTGGATGAACTCTTCTTACGTTACATTCATCAATACGGAAAAACAGGCACTGCAATATATTATCCCCTTGGACGATGTAATCCGCGGAGCAGCCAGCCCCTGGAGTGTTGACTGGACTCCTGACAGCCAAAAACTCTTAGTAGCACACGCTGGTGTTCACGAGATAAGCGTGATCGACTTGGAAAACATCACAGAGCGAATGCAGTTCCAAGGAAACAAAGTCAGCTATATGGATCAACATGACCTCATGCGCCAGTTCCGTCATCGGGTTCCAACGGGAGGCAACGGGCCAAGGCAATTCATTCAATCAGGTTCAAAGGTGCTCGTCGTCAACTTTTTTACTGATACGCTTGGGGTAATTAATTTGGATTTGCTCCCCAAAACATCAAACTTCCCCTTCCCTACCAAAATAGAAACCCAGGTTATTGAGCTCAACTCTGATTACTCACTCCCGCTTGAGGGTAAAGGGGAGATGTTTTTTAACGACGCAATGCTTTGCAAACAGAATTGGCAAAGCTGTATTGGCTGTCACCCGGACGCACGAGCGGATGGCTTCAATTGGGACCTCATGAATGACGGTATAGACAATTTAAAAAACACAAAAAGTTTACTCTATTCACATCAGACTCCGCCAGCAATGGTAACAGGTATCCGCCCCGATGCAGAATATGCGGTTCGTTCCGGAATTCGTGGAATTCTTTTCTCCCAAGTTGACGAAGATCAGGCAAAGGCAATAGACGCCTATCTGAAATCATTAACGCCGGAGCCAAGCCCTTATCTGGTGAATGGAGAGCTCTCCGATAAAGCGCAGGTAGGAAAAGAGATTTTTAACGACTCAAAAGTGGGCTGCTACCGATGTCATTATGGAAGCTATTATTCCGATCAAAACCTTCACGATGTCGGCACTGCCGTTCCCATGGACACCCCCCATACAAAATGGGATACACCAACACTCATCGAAGTTTGGAGAACAGCCCCCTACCTGCACGACGGCTCAGCGGCAACAATCGGGGATGTTCTTACGACCGGTAATCAGAAACAAAAACACGGACGTACCGAGCATCTGAGTAATAAGGAACTGGAGGCTCTAGCGGAATACGTGCTTTCTCTCTAAAGAAGAATGCAGCTAGGATACAAATCATATTTCGCCCCAGCCTAATGACTATCCGAATTTGCGCCTAACTCCAGCGGATCTATTCTCATTATCACATTTTGTTTGAATGCAATTCTAAAGCCGCTATCATCTTGCGTTGCGAATGTTTACGCTGATTAAAACAGATACAACAAGCAAGGCCCGTCGGGGTCGTTTGCTTACGGCACATGGAGCCATCGAAACACCGGTTTTCATGCCTGTCGGGACTCAAGCCAGTGTCAAAGCCCTGGATAACAGAGAGCTCTTGGAAATAAAAGCTCAAATAATTCTGGGCAACACCTATCACCTTAGTATCCGCCCAGGAATGCAAATTATCGAAGCTGCCGGTGGACTTCACTCATTTATGAATTGGCATTTGCCGATTTTAACCGATAGTGGCGGATTCCAAGTCTTCAGTTTAGCAAAGATTCGCAAAATTAAAAATAACGGGGTTGAATTTCGATCACACTTGGATGGATCTCTTCTTTTCCTTGGCCCCGAAGAAGCTATGGCCATTCAGCGAAAATTGGGCTCTGATATAGCAATGGTATTTGACGAGTGTCCTCCTCATGATTCCCCTCCAAGGGAATTTCAGTCGGCTGTGGATCGCACCATCCGCTGGGCCAAGGAGTGCCGACAGCAGCCACGCGCAGATGGGCAGCTTGTTTTCGCAATTTGCCAAGGTGGAATCCATCCCAGGCTTAGAGAACGCTGCGCTAAAGAAGTGGTTGCAATGGATTTTGACGGTTACGCTATTGGCGGAGTAAGCGTGGGGGAACCAGAACCGGAAATGATGCAGGCAGTGGAGCTGACTGAGCCACACCTTCCGACTGACAAAGCCCGCTATGCCATGGGCCTTGGAACCCCAGCTCAGCTGGTAGAATTGATTGCCCGCGGGGTAGATATGTTCGATTGTGTGTTACCGACGCGGGTGGCTCGGAATGGAACCGCCTTTACACGCAAAGGTACAATTAATATCAAGGCCGGACACGTAAAGGCAGATTTAAAGCCCATTGAAGAAAAATGCGGGTGTTTCGCTTGTCAAAACCATTCTCGCTCCTATATCCGTCATCTCCTTAACGTAAACGAAATTCTAGGACTTCGCCTCATGAGCATCCATAACTCGTACTTCTACAATCAGCTGATGCAGGAAATTCGCTCTCATATTGAGTCAGGTACCTTTTCTGAATTCCGTGAAGATTTCATTGCAAATTTTGTCCCCTCAGCTCGAATCCGAGCCTTGAGATCGTTAGAAAGATAAGCACACAAATGCCTCATTCCGAACATAAACTCGTGCAACTACCCAATGGAACTTGGAGTTTGCATTGCGTGGGAGTAGCGGAAACCTATCATCCTGTAGTAGGCCCGGAGGTTGAAGGTCATATCTTATATGCCAAGCAAATCCATCTGGAACGCATCAAGTCTTCACCGGCCCCTTTTGTTGTCTGGGATGTTGGCTTGGGAGGAGCAGCTAATGCCTTGGCCGTAATCAAAGAGGCCTCCTTATTTACTGGAAAGATTGTTATATACAGCTTTGAACACAACTTGAAGCCACTTCAATTTGCGCTGGAGCACACTGAGCAACTTTCTTACCTCTCTCCCTTTAAGGATATTGTCCAACAATTGCTCGATAGCCATAAAGTCTCCTTCCAGTACAAGCAAGTTAGCGTAAGTTGGGAAATCATTTATGGAGACTTTCCCCTGTGGATTCATTCTGCTTCATCTCAATTAGAGAAGATGCCCTCTCCCTCTGCAATTCTCTATGATGCGTATTCCCCCAAGAAAAACCCCGACATGTATACGCTTGCACTATTTAAAAAAATAAAAAGCGTACTGTCAGATAATACCCCCTGCCTCTTGGTGAGTTATTCAAGGGCCACCCTCCTTCGCTCCACTTTGCTGCTGGCTGGTTTTTACGTGGGTAAAGGAGCTGCCACAGGTGAAAAAGAAGAAACCACTGTGGCATCAAACACCCTGAGTCTCATCCAAACACCATTGGACCAGACTTGGCTTTCCCGCGCACAAAGATCTACCAGCGCCGAACCCATTTTCCAATCAGTCTATCTCCAACGCCCGCTCTCTGAAGAAAGCCGCTATCAGCTCTCCATACATCCCCAGTTTAGGATTTAAACATCAACAGATATTTACAATTTAACGCTTAGGCCCCTTAGACCTGGCTCTTTCTTGTCTGGTACATTTTCCATAGAACGTCGCACAGAATAGAAATAGTCATTAATAGCATCAACGCGCAAACTGTCCCAACAGCCCAGTCCTTGCCCTTTACGAGACTTTTCACCGTGAGCTGAACCATTGCGGTAATGGTGATAACAAACATAATAACCATCGGGATACTAATAAAGAGCGTTTTTTTGGAAGATTTTCGCCTCCAAAGGTATAGGAAAAAGAGCCCCAGCGCTGCCAGCAATTGATTCGTCGAACCAAATGCCGGCCAGATCAGCTGCCATAAAGGACGTTCACTCGGGTTCAAAAGAACTGCGGCAGCAGGTATGCTGACAATTAAAACAGAGCAAACCACTCGCATACCAAGAGTATTGGGAAGCCCCAACAGTTCTTGCAAAATAAAGCGCGTCAGACGTGTTGCAGCATCCAATGTGGTAAGAATAAAAGTGCTCACTGCCAACAGAGCCAGTGCGCTCACATAAAGAGGTTTTAATCCAAATATTTCCAAAAAAGTGCCCAAACCGCTTGCGAAAACGGCAGGAGGCGTCATTCCTGGGTCTTTGACACAAATCATCACCGTTGCGATAGATAAGACCCCAAGCACACCCTCTAACAACATTCCTCCATATCCAATCGGTCTGGCATCACATACGCGGTCTAATTGTTTGGAAGTTGTTCCCATCGCAACTAAGCAATGAAATCCGCTAATGGCTCCACAGGCAATAGTAACAAACATGATGGGGAAAATAGGTCCCAACGTTTCACTGTTGAAGGCAATAAAAGATGGATATTCAATTGAGTACTTCCCACTAATACCAACAGCTACTATTCCCAGGAATCCACCCAAAAGACAGGCATAAAGAAGAAATGAAGAAAGGAAATCTCTCGGCTGCAACAAGACCCATACGGGTAAGACAGACGCAAAAACACAATAAATCAATAAAACAACAGTCCACGTTTTTTGGGGGGCGAATCCCAAACTGCCCACAACGCCCGAAGTCAAAGGGATGTATGTCGACACCCATATGATAATAAAAATAAACGGTACAAAAATAAAAGTAAGTTTGTTGCTCGAAAGGCCTGAACGCCTTAATACCAAACCAAAAATTAAAGCCAACCCTATATAAAGCAATGAGGAGGTCGCAACAATTCCACCCTGCTGAACCGCATCTTCAGAAAGCGGAGCGAAAGTGGCAGCCGTCAAATCCACAAATACAATCAGGATGTACATAAGAATAATTAATAGGAAACCGAGAAAAACCCGATAGGAAAACCCACCCATAACCCCCCGAGCTATTTGTCCCAGCGATTTCCCCTGATTACGGATACTGGCTATAACGGAAATATAGTCAAAAGCCGCACCTAGAAAAACGCATCCCAGCAAAATCCAAAGAAGGGCCGGGGCCCAACCAAAAGCCAAAGACGCAATAATAGGTCCCACAATAGGACCACTGCCTGCAATAGCACTAAAATGATGACCGAATAAAACAAGCCTTGGTGCCGGATCGTAATCCACCCTGTCCCTCATTGAGTGAGCGGGTGTTATTTGAGACTTGTCTACTTCTAAAGCCCGCTCCAAATACCCCCCGTAAAAACGGTACGCCATGTAGAAAAAAAAGCAAACGAACAAAAAAATCCCCAATAACATACGGGGTTCAATTTATACTTTGAAAAACGAGAGCGCAAATAATTTTAGAAAAAATCAGAGGCAAGGACGTGTAGCTAATACTGGGAAGACCTACGTATCAATGCATACTAAACAACAATTCCACGTATATAGACAAAGAGTATCCATTTGTAGAAAAGTAGATATGAAAGATTTTGAAGTGGTACCCCGGCTAGGACTCGAACCTAGGACCAATTGATTAAGAGTCAACCATAATAGAAAAAACGCCTTAAATTATGTTGCTTCTTGTCTAAAGTTGTCAGACTATACTTTCTTCATTATCAGATAGATATAAAGAAAATGGAAGAATTTGAAAGAGCGTGTCCTTTCTTGTCAATCTTTCTATGGGTGGGGTGCGTAGGTGGGGTGCATGGGGGGTGTTCAAATTGAAAAGCGTTTTAAAGAGACTCTCAGAAAAGCTTGCCACTCCGTTGTGTCAGAAGCCCGTAGAATCGTTTCTGGCGCGTTTTGATTGTTCGGCTGGTATGGGAAGACCTGCCAGAAAAGGAATGATGCACTCCGAATTGTCCACACTAACTTGGCCGCGGCTTTGCCTCTTCTCGCCCTCCCACGGTAGAGACGTTACCTTGCCAGCTACCCTCCCCCCATAGGGAACCTCTTGGCTCAAAACTTCTATATGCCGGTACCCAAACACGCCAGATTGCGACCACTCATGACTTTTTTTTAAAGGCCGAATCCATAGTCACTTGCAAGGAATTTCAAGAGTTTTGATGGCCGAATACACTCTAGCGCATCCGGTGTTGTCATCTGCCAGAAAAAATTTGGAAACACTTTTTGAGCCGCTCGTTTGAAAGGAACGCCCCTCTGGCACTCGGAACCTACTGGGAGGGGTCCCTAAAAAGATTCCTTATAGGGGGGTCTTCAAGCCTCGCGCGCGCGTGCGCGCGTGTAGACTTTTGGAGTTATGAAGTTTTATAGGATAAGTATATATATATCAATTACTTATAACCTTCAAAACTAATTATGAAGGTTATGAAGGTAAGGAGGTCAAACCTTCAAAACCTTCATAACTATGGGGGGTGTTTTGAAAGTCAGTGAGTATTCACCGGCTACACATTTTCATTGGGTGTGAATTTTCGTCTGTATTTTCCATCCACGCTTTCCAGCTCCCCGCTGTCCCTCAGCGCCCGGAGAAGTCTCTCCGCGGTTGTCTGGCTCATGTTGTGTTTTTTGCGGCATATATCCAAAAGGTCAGCTGATTTATACATTGTTTTATAGTCTGGGAAGAGGGATAGAACCATTTCTTCATTAAACGCCTTCGGCCTGCCTCTTCCTTCTCCGGTGCCGCCGCCGCCCTTTTTGTATGCTATTGGGTCTTCACCTGTGGCCAGTTCAAGTAAAGGATAGTCTTCTATCTTCCAGACCTCACTCTCCGGAGTCAGCCCGTCTCTGAGTTTGTATCTGGCAATCAAGTGGTTTTCCTTTTCGTGTGGCGCTAAACTGATATAGGCTTCTCCAATTCTGCCAACCATACCACTCCCTGCCGTTGCTTCTTCGGCCTCGAGGTC
>Ga0265294_10001780_pt1 | contig 28838 bp, 38 predicted proteins | sample MunlanPumphouse3_FD_192504 | JGI IMG/M metagenome (GOLD analysis project Ga0265294, IMG submission 192504) | Groundwater microbial communities from a municipal landfill in Southern Ontario, Canada - Pumphouse #3 | ecosystem: Environmental > Aquatic > Deep subsurface > Groundwater | place...
AACAAATTAATATTCTTAAAAAAGTGTCCTAGAGTAATTGAGCAAATATAAAATCGTAGATATTTCGACGTCATTTTAAAATGCTGTGTAAGAAAAAGATAATATAGCAATGCTCCTGCAGGCTCAGTGCTATATTATAAAAATTGCACAAGCTCACAAGGTGACTAGAAACATCCCAGATTTTAATGAAGCGAGTTGCGGAGGGACTAGCGGGATATTAAGGGCGGCAATGAGCCCTTAAAGAATAACCGTCCAGCCAAAAGGGTCTATGGTTTTTCCGTATTGTATATCCGTAAGTTCCTTGTAGATTTTTTCAGTTAGTCCTTCTGATAGTTGGCTTTTTAGCGTGTAGTCTTTTCCTTTATACCCAATTACACTCACTGGGCTGATGACAACAGCAGTGCCAGACCCAAAACATTCCGTGATTTTTCCAGACTCTATGTCTGAAACTATTTCATTGATATCTAAGGAACACTCCTCAACTTCTATGCCAAGGTGTTTTGCTAAAGTTATGACGCTTTTTCTGGTTATCCCTGGCAGGATACTTCCAGTTAATGCAGGTGTTTTTAATTTATCTTTATAGACAAAGAAGATATTCATTGTTCCCACTTCTTCTGCGTATTTTCTATGTACACCATCGAGCCAAAGCACTTGTGAATAGCCTTTTATCTGAGCTTCTTTGTTTGCTAGAAGAGAAGCAGCATAGTTGCCACCAGTTTTCGCTTCGCCAGTTCCACCACAGACCGCTCTAACATATTTGTCCTCAGCGATTATTCTCAGACCGCCTTTAGTTTGATAATAAGCGCCTACGGGGCTAAGTATAATGTAGAAAAGGTAGTCGTTTGATGCTTTATGTCCAATCATGGCATCTGTTCCAATCATCGTTGGTCTGATGTAAAGACTTGAGTTGCTTAAATTTGGAATCCACCTTTTTTCCAGTTGGATAAGTTTATATAATGCGTTTAAACAAAATTCTACGTCAATTTTAGGCATGCACATTCTTTCCGCACTGTTGTTCATCCTTAAAAAATTATCACTTGGTCTAAATAATCCTATTTTTCCGTCTTCTCTGTAGTAAGCCTTTAAACCTTCAAATATTTCTTGCGAATAATGTAGGCAGGTCATTGCTGGGGACACTTCAAAATTTTTAAATTGTTCTATTTTTGCCTCTACCCATACTTTTTCTGAAGAATAGGACATGGTCATCATTCTGTCTGAATAATTTTTCCCAAAGATTAGATTAGAAAAATCTGGAAGTTCCTTTTTTGTTATTTTGTCTTGTATTTGCAGATTTGTTGTATCCATAGGATGCTCCTCGATGGTTTTGTAAAGCAATTATACTTTTTGTAGTGCATTAGTTCAACCGTTCATTCGTGAATCTTTTGCCACAAAACAATATTTTTGGTAAACTGTTTTTTTAGAGGGGACAAAGTGTTATCTAAAATATTTAATATTTATTTTCAAAGTTGGCAAATAGTTAAAAAAAATATTGTTTTTTTAATTGGTATTTTTGGTGGTGTTTATTTATTTTTAGAATTACTTACATATCTAAGCAATCTAGCTATTAATAGTTTATTGATTGGTTTAATTACTTCATTATTAAACCTTTTTTTCTTTTGCTTGTTTTTTCTCGGAATTACGAAAATTGTTGTTAAATTGAGTCAATCAGAAGAAATCACAATTAAGGATCTTTTTAGTCAATGGAATCTCATTTTTAATTTTTTTGTATTATATTTATTTTCAATAATTGTATTTTATCTTCTTCATAGATTTTTTATGTTTTTTGCTGTTAATACTGGACTCCCTGATTTGTTTGCATTGGCTTGGTTATTTATTGTTGTTTTTATTTTTCTTTTGTTTTTCTCGTTTATTAACTTTTTTATGGTGAAATATCAAATGGGACCAATTAATAGTTTTAAACAAAATTTTCTTGTTGTAAAAAAAGATATTTTAGCAGTTTTTGTTTTTTATTTAATTTTTTTAATATTAAATTTGTTGGGTTTAATGTTTTTTTATATAGGATTTATTCTTACACTTCCTATCACTTTTTTAGCTCAAGCAATATTTTTAGATAAACTAGAGGATTTCTAGGAAAATATTGTTTGACACTGCCTTTCAACCATGATAAATTGACCAACTGTTGATTTTATAAATATATATCAAAGGAGAATACGTTGAGAGTACTTGTTACATTAGAATGCACAGAATGCAAAAGAAGAAATTACGCCACCAATAAAAATAAGAAAAATACTACAGAGAAATTGGAGCTTAAGAAGTATTGTAAATGGGACAAAGCTCACACAATACATAAGGAGATCAAATAGGCTAGTAGCTCCAATTGGTAGAGCGGCGGTCTCCAAAACCGTAGGTTGTAGGTTCGAATCCTACCTGGCCTGCCAGGATGATAATAAAATTATGAAGATGATAGGATATTTACAAGATACTAGACAAGAACTTAGTAAAGTTACTTGGCCAACAAAAAACAAAGTATTGTCTTTGGTAGCCGTCGTTTTTGTGATAGTATTAATCGTTCTTGGATATGTCTTTATAGTGGACTCATTGATAGCGTTTATTTTTAAACTTTTAGGAAGATTAATATAATTAAGGATATGGAAATGAAAGAAGAAGGAAAAGAAGTAGAAATAATAGAAGAAGTTTTAGAGACTGTTGAAGAAATAGAAGAAGAAACTGAAACAGTAGAGAAACAAGAAGAGAAAGAGCAAGGAGATTGGTATATCATCCAAACTTACTCTAATTATGAGCATAAAGTAAAAAACAGTTTAGAGAACAGAATTCAAACACTTAAGCTTACTGACAAGGTTTTTGAAATATTAATACCTGAAGAAGAAGTTGTGGAAGTAAAGAATAATAAAAAAATAGAAAAGATTAGGAAAATGTATCCTGGATATATTTTTGTCAGAATGACTTTTGATTCTGAATTATGGTATGTAATGAAGAGAGTGCCTGGTTTATCAAAATTTATGGGTGATGCTACTGCACCAGCGCCTGTAAGAGATGAAGAAATGCTTAAGGTATTAAGACAAGTAGGCGTTAAGGTTCAGAAATTCCAAGTCGATTTTGAAGTCGGCGATATGGTCAAGATTATTTCTGGTCCATTTAGAGGATATAATGGTCCAGTTAAAGAAATTAATGCAGAAAAAGGAAAAATCAAATCAACAATTCTCATCTTCGGTAGAGAAACCCCTGTTGAAATTGGGTTTGATCAGATAGAAAAAGCAGCAGAATAATATTGTACGGAGGGTTTGGCAGTGGCAAAGAAAATTAAAGGATATATCAAGTTACAAATTCAGGCAGGTAAGGCCAATCCTGCTCCACCTATTGGTCCAGCATTAGGACAACAAGGTGTTAACATTATGGAGTTCTGTAAGGCATACAATGACAGAACAAAGGATATGGCTGGACAAGTAATACCAGTAATAATTACTGTATTTGAAGATAGGAGTTTTGATTTTATATTAAAGACACCTCCAGTTTCAGATTTACTTAAAAAGTATGCAAAAATTCAAAAAGGTTCTGCTGAACCAAATAAGAATAAAGTTGGGTCTATTTCAATGGAACAAATAAAAGAAATTGCTCAGATAAAACTAAAAGATTTGAATGCAAATACAATTGATGTTGCTATGAAAGTAGTAATGGGATCAGCCCGTAGTATGGGCATTACGGTAACGGAGTAGATGGAGGAACATAATGAAAAAGTATTCAAAAATATATAACCAAAATGTAGCACTAAGAGAGAAGCCTCTCTATACCTTAGATGAAGGAATTGATTGTTTAAAAAAGATGGAATCAGCAAAATTTGATGAAACCGTTGAGTTTACTGTTAAGTTGGGCGTGGACGTTAGACAAAGTGACCAACAGGTGAGAGGAACATTGATTCTTCCACATGGTATTGGTAAGAAAATTAAAATTGTTGTAATTGCTAAAGGCGAAAAAGTAACAGAAGCTGAAAAAGCTGGTGCTGATGAAGTTGGCAGTGAAGACATGGTTGATAAAATTAAAGCAGGATGGGTTGATTTTGATATATTATTAACTACTCCAGATATGATGAAAGATGTTGGTCAACTAGGTAAGGTTTTAGGTAAAAGAGGATTAATGCCTTCGCCAAAAACTGGAACTATAACTTTCGACATCAAGAAAGCTATTGAAGAATTTAGAAAAGGTAAGGTAGAATACCGTGCTGACAAATATGGAATAGTTCATATGCCAGTTGGCAAGAAAGCTTTTGATAATCAAAAGTTAAAAGAAAATATCGTAGCAATATACGATGTTTTATTAAAGGCAAAACCAGCTTCTGCAAAAGGAGTTTATTTGAAAGGAACCTATCTAGCTGCGACAATGAGTCCTGGTATAGATATTGATTCTTCGACAATAGCCTAAATTTTTAGCCGAAGACAGTAGGGGCGTAATGCTTAAAAATAACCCTACCGAGGATGAAAAGTACTTTAAACGAAAATTAAAGTGTCTCTTTATTCCACGGTTTGGGAGAAGAGGAGGAGATAAATAGTGGTAAACCAAAAGAATAAGGATGCTTTACAAGGTATCAAAAAAACATTCTCTGAAAATCAATATGTTTACATGGTGGATTATAAAGGTCTTACCGTAAGCAAGATTTCTGCACTTCGTAATCAACTTAGAGAAAGTAATTCCGAGATGAAAGTATTAAAAAATACTTTAGTTTTGTTAGCATTACAAAAGATGTACCCAGAGGTATATTCTCAAATTAAAGATGTTCTGACAGGACAAACTGCAATAATTTTTTCTGAAAAAGATCCAGTTGCACCTGCAAAGGTACTTGTTGATTTTGCTAAGAAGAATGACAGTATGATACTTAAGGGTGGCCTCTTAGAGTCCAAGATTATTAATGGTAAGGAAATGGTTTCTTTATCAGCATTGCCATCAAAAGAAGTTCTTATCGCAAAGCTACTTATGTTGCTCAACAGTCCAGTTACAGGATTTGTTGGTGCATTACAAGGTAACCTTAGAAATATAGTTTACATATTGGATGCGATCAAGGATAAGAAAACAGCTTGAATTTAAAATAAAAAGGAGGTGAGTATAGAGATGGAAATAGTATTAAGTAAAGAAGCACAAACAGTATTAGATACTGTAGAAAAGATGTCTGTTCTAGACCTTTCACATTTAGTGAAAGCACTAGAAGAAAAGTTTGGCGTAACTGCTGCTGCTCCTGTTGCTGTAGCTGCTGCTGCAGTTGCTGGTGGAGATGTTGCTCAAGAAGCAGTAACTGATGAGGTCTCTGTCGTTTTGTCATCTGCAGGCGATAAGAAGATCGCTGTACTTAAAGTAGTTAGAGAAATTACAGGACTAGGATTGAAAGAAGCAAAAGAAGTTGTAGATACATGTCCAAAGTCAATTAAAGAAGGCGTTACAAAAGCTGAAGCTGAAGAAATCAAAGCTAAAATTGAAGCTGAAGGTGGAAAAGTAGAAATAAAGTAGCATTTTAATGTATTGGCAGAAGTTGAGGGGAAAGGAAACTTTCTCCTCAATTAATTTTATATAAGAGGTGATTTATTAGTGGCTACGAAAACAATTGCTCCAAGAGAAAATTTATATAACTCAAAAGTAGAAGATAAAATAAAAGTTCCAAATCTGATTAGTTTACAAATTGATTCGTTTGAAGATTTTGTAAAAAATGGTATTAAGGAAGAATTAGCAGCTATTTCTCCTATCAAAGGATTTGGTAATAGATTAGAACTTGAATTTCTAGATCAATATAAGCTAGATGAACCGGATTTTGATGTTGAAGAATGTAAAGAAAGAGAATTAACTTACTCTGCTCCCCTAAGGTGCAAAGTAAGGTTGCTTGATAAAGAAACAGGAGAAGTAAAAGAACAAGAAGTATATATGGGAAATATTCCTGTGATGACAAAAAAAGGGACTTTTTTAATTAATGGAGCTGAAAGAGTCATCGTAAGCCAGTTTGTTCGTTCGCCAGGTGTTTATTTTAAAGAAAAGAAAGATAAACAAGGATTTGTTACTTTTCATGCTACGGTTATTCCCAATAGAGGTGCTTGGTTAGAAGTTGAAACTGATAAGCAAGGTAATTTGTATGTGCATATTAATAAAGTAAGAAAGTTGCCTTTAAATGTTTTTCTTGGTGCCTTAGGTATCGAAGAAAAAGAAATGATAAAAAGTATTAAAGAAAAAGAGCTTATTAAACAAACGATTGAAAAAAGCGGAGTTCACGGTTTAGAAGATTCTTTAAGGGAAGTTTATTATAGACTTAAGCCAGGAGATCCTTTTAATAAAGATGCTGCCCATAACTTAATGAAAGGCTTGTTTTTTAATAGCAAGACTTTTGATTTAGGCAAAGTCGGACGTTATAAAATGAACAACAGATTGAGTCTTAAAGTAGATGAAAATCAAGTTCTTTTAACTAATGAAGATATTTTTGCAGTAGTTAACGAAATTGGCAAATTAATGACAGGCGAAGGCTTAACAGATGATATCGACCACTTAGGCAACAGAAGAGTAAGATGTGCTGGTGAATTGATGCAAAAACAGTTAAGAGTTGGTCTAGCTAGACTAGAAAGACTTATTAATGAGCAAATGACCGTTAATGAGCCTGATCAAATTGTTCCACAAAAACTTATTAATATTAGACCATTAATGGCTGTTATGAGAGAGTTTTTTGGTACATCTCAATTATCGCAATTTATGGATCAAACAAACCCACTAGCAGAGTTAACTCATAGAAGAAGATTATCTGCTTTAGGACCTGGTGGTTTGACTAAAGAAAGAGCTGGGTTCGAAGTAAGAGACATTCATCCTTCGCATTATGGAAGAATTTGTGTGGTTGAAACTCCTGAAGGTCAGAACGCTGGGCTTATTGGTCCTTTAGCATTATTTGCGAAGACAAATAAGTTTGGATTTATTGAAACACCATATTTAAAAGTAACTAATGGTAAGATTTCTAAAGATGTAGTTTATTTAACTGCTGATATCGAAGACTATTACAGAATTGCTCCTTACGATATTCAATCAAAAGACGGTTTAATTGTAGAAGACAGAGTTCCTGTTAGATATAGAAAAGAATTCGTTTACTCAAAAAAAGAGGAAGTAAATTATATTGGTATTTCACCAAGACAAATGTTTGGTATATCAACATCATTGATTCCATTTCTTGAGCATAACGATGCGAACAGAGCCTTGATGGGTTCTAACATGCAACGTCAAGCGACTCCACTTGTAAAGCCAGACAGACCATATGTAGGGACTGGTTTGGAGTTTGATATTGCTAAATATGCTGGTTCTCTTTGTTTAGCTGAGGCTGACGGAGACGTAACATATGTTGATGCCAATAAAATTGTTGTGAAAGAAAAAGGCAACAATGAAAGAGTTTACAATTTGTTGAAGTTTCAAAAAAGCAACCAGAACACTTGGGTTAATCAAAGACCACTTGTTTCTATGGGCCAAAAAATTAAAGAAGGCGATGTGCTTGCTGACGGAGCATCTACTAAGGAGGGCGAGCTGTCCTTGGGTAAAAATTTACTAATAGCTTTTATGCCTTGGGAAGGGCTAAACTTTGAAGACTCTGTTGTTATAAGTGAAAAATTAGTAATAGATGATATGTTTACTACGGTTCATATTAGTAAGTTTGAAGTTGAAGTTAGAACAACGAAACTTGGTAATGAAGAACTGACAAGAGAAGTAGCCAATGTTTCAGAAGATTTGCTGAGTCAATTAAATGAAGACGGTATCATTAGAGTCGGCGCTGAAGTTAAGCCGGGAGATATTTTGGTAGGCAAGGTAACACCTAAAGGTGAGTCTGAACCGCCTGCAGAAGAAAAACTTTTGAGAGCTATTTTCGGCGAAAAAGCTAGAGACATGAAGGATACATCCTTGAGAGTTCCTCCTGGAGAATATGGAAAAATTATTAAAATAAAAGAATTTTCCAAAGAAAATAAAGATAATTTACCACCAGGAATTTTGAAGATTGTTAGAATATATATTGGTCATTTGAGAAAAGTTCAAATTGGTGACAAGGTGGCAGGAAGACATGGTAATAAAGGGGTTATCTCTAAGATATTACCTATTGAAGATATGCCAATGCTACCAGATGGAACAGCTCTTGATATGATTTTGAACCCACTTGGAGTTCCTTCTCGTATGAACGTTGGTCAAATATATGAAACATTATTAGGTAATGCTTCACATGCTTTGAATAAGCATTATGAAGTTAACCCATTTGATGAAGTTTTAGAAGAAGAGAATTCTTTACATGCGATTGCTAGTGAAATAGAAAAAGCTAAGCTGGAAAAAGGATTTGAATGGTTAGATGTAGACGGAAAAGTTAATTTGAGAGATGGAAGAACAGGACTTCCTTTTGAAAGACCTGTATTTTGTGGATATATGTATATGTTAAAGTTAATCCATCAAGTTGACGACAAGATTCACGCTAGATCAACTGGTCCATACTCATTAGTAACTCAACAGCCATTGGGTGGTAAAGCTCAGTTCGGTGGACAGAGATTTGGAGAGATGGAAGTTTGGGCATTAGAAGCTTATGGTGCAGCACATGTATTACAGGAAATGTTGACTATTAAATCTGACGATGTAACTGGAAGAGCAAAAGCTTATGAGTCGATTATTAAAGGAAAGACGATTCAGCGACTTGGCGTTCCTGAATCATTCAAAGTACTTGTTAGAGAGTTAAGAAGTATTGCGCTTGACCTTAAATTGTTGAACGAAGACAATGAAGAAATCGAAAGATTATAGACCATAAAGAAGGAGACGTGTAGTAGATATGTTAATTAGAAACTATGATGAATTTAAGAAATTAAAGATAACGCTTGCTTCTGCCGAAAGGATCAGATTATGGTCTCACGGAGAAGTAACAAAGCCAGAAACGATTAACTACAGAACATTCAGACCTGAGAGAAACGGTTTGTTCTGTGAAAGAATTTTTGGACCAGTTAAGGACTGGGAATGTTCTTGTGGTAAGTATCGAAGAGTTAGATATAGAGGTATTGTTTGTGAAAGATGCGGAGTTGAAGTAACACATTCCAAAGTCAGAAGAGAAAGAATGGGGCATATTGAATTAGCGTCACCAGTAACTCACATCTGGTATCTTAAGGGAGTTCCATCATTTATGGGAGTTCTTCTTGATATGACTGTAAAAGCATTAGAAGAAGTTGTTTATTATGATAGCTATATTATTACAGAAGTTGCTCCAGAATTAGAAGCAATACTAGAGATTAAACAACGTATATCAGAGCAACAATATTATGAGCTTCGAGAAAAGTATGGTGATAAGTTTAAGGCTGATATTGGTGCAAAGGCTATCAAAACCTTATTAAAGAAACTTGACCTTAAAAAGCTAATTGTTGAGTTAAAAGAAGACATTAAAGATTCAACTAATCAAAAAAGATTAAAACTTACTAAACGATATAGAGTAGTGGATTCATTTTTAACTTCAGGGAATAAGCCAGAGTGGATGATAATGGATGCTATTCCAATAATGCCACCAGATTTAAGGCCGATGGTGCAGTTAGAAGGTGGAAGATTTGCTACTTCTGACCTTAATGATTTATATAGAAGAGTCATTAACAGAAATAATCGTTTGAAAAGATTATTAGATATTGGCGCTCCCAATATGATTGTTAAAAATGAAATGAGAATGCTACAAGAAGCAGTGGATGTTCTTCTTAATAATGGTAGAAGAGGAAGAATTGTTACTGGCGGTAATGGTAGACCATTAAAGTCCTTAAGTGACATTATTCAAGGAAAGAATGGTCGTTTTCGTCAGAATTTACTTGGTAAACGTGTCGATTATTCTGGTCGTTCGGTAATTGTTGTTGGTCCAAAACTGAAGATTCACCAATGTGGACTTCCGAAAATGATGGCGTTAGAGCTTTTTAAACCATTTGTAATTAGAAAACTGGTGGAAAAAGGTTTTGTTCAGAATGTTAAGAGCGCCAAAAGAAAAATTGATAGAAAAGATATTGAAATTTGGGACGTTTTAGAAGAAATTATTGATGGTTATCCAGTTCTTCTTAATAGAGCACCTACATTACATAGACTTGGGATTCAAGCGTTTGAACCTGTCTTAGTTGAAGGTAAAGCACTTCAATTACATCCTTTGGTTTGTACAGCATTTAACGCTGACTTTGACGGCGACCAAATGGCAATACATATTCCTTTGACTGTTGAAGCAAAAACAGAAGCAAGATTATTAATGCTAGCGAACAATAATGTACTTGCACCAGCAAACGGACGATCTGTTATTACTCCTTCTCAGGATATGGTTTTGGGTATTTATTATTTAACCATTGCTGACAAAGAAATGATGAAAGTTAAACCAAGAATTTATAGTGATTTTGATGCAGTTATAAAAGCATTTGGCATGGGCGCTGTTACCTTGCACACTAGAATTCAAGTTAAACATAAAAATGAAGTTCTTGACACAACAGTTGGTAGGGTAGTTTTTAATGCCTCTATCAGTGAATCGTTGCTTTCTGATAATCTTCCAGAACAAGATTTTATTAATGAAGTTAATGGAAAAAAACAATTAGCTAATTTAATTTCAGAATGGCATGACAATTATGGTAATAGGGCGACAGCAAGATTGGCAGACAAGCTAAAAGACTTAGGTTTTGCTTATGCTACAAAGGCTGGGGTTTCAATTGCTCTTTCTGATCTTATTGTTTTTCCAGAGAAAAAAGAGATTATTGCTAAAGCATTTGTAGAAGTAGACAGAATGGAAAGCCTTAAAGAACGTGGAATTATTAGCAACCAAGAACGAAGGTTAAGAGAATTAGAAGTATGGAGAACAACAGTTGAAAAAGTAACTAATGCCATGAAAAATTCTTTTGATGAATTAAACAGTGTTTATATGATGGCAAGTTCAGGTGCTCGAGGAAGTATCGATCAAGTTAAACAGTTGGCTGGGATGAGAGGACTTATGTCTGATGCAACCGGAGATACTGTAGATATTCCAATTTTAACAAATTTTAGAGAAGGTTTAACTTCGACTGAATATTTTATTTCTACATATGGGGCTAGAAAAGGTCTTGTAGATATAGCGTTACGTACTGCTGACTCTGGTTATTTAACTAGACGTTTAGTTGATATTGGACAAGATATTTTAATTACAGAAGAAGATTGTCGCACAACAAATAGCGTGAGAATAACTGCTATTAAAGAAGGTTATGGCGAAGTTATTTCTTTAGAAGAAAGATTAATTGGTAGAGTGTGTCTAGATAAAATAGTTGATCCAGAGACTGGTAAGGTTGTTATTGATATTGATGAAACAATAAGTCCTAAAATATCCAAAGTAATCGGCAAACTTGGTATTAAAGAAGTACAGGTTCGTTCTGTTATTACTTGTGAAGCAAAAAGAGGGCTATGTCAAAAATGTTATGGTGAAGACTTAAGTAGCCGTCAGTTAATCAATCTTGGTGAAGCTGTTGGTATTATTGCAGCTCAGTCTATTGGTGAGCCAGGTACACAGCTAACTATGAGAACTTTCCACACAGGAGGGGTCGACCTTTCAAGAGCAGCAAAGCTAGAAGTTGCTGCAGAGCTAGATGGGAAAGTGAGCTTTTTAGATAAACTTGCAACCCAAGATATTTTAGATGAGTATGGAGACAAAATAACAGTAGTAACTGGAGCTGGTACTATTAAAGTTGCGGGTAGTAATGGGCAAGAACAAGTCATCAGTGCTTCAGAAGGATTTGAGTTACTGGTAAAGAATAAGACGACAATTAAAAAAGGCGAAATTATTTTTTCACACGATCCTACTCTTAATTATTTGAAAGTTACTGCTTCTGGTGAAGTAATCTATTCTAAGTCTTTGGAAACAATTGAAAATATTGTTGAAGGAAAGACTCTTAACTATGTAGCAAAAACAAATGGTGAGATTTATGTATTAGATATCTCTAAATCAAAGGTTTATGGAATTTCTGAAAGTGATAAAGTAAAAGTAGTTGTAGGTCAATACTTAGATGCAGGAGCTACTATTTCTACTAAGAATAAAGCAGATTTTCCAGGAGTTGTTTACAAGGTTTCTGCCGGAAGCGTTGAAGTCGTCCCAGCAAAAACATATGTTATTGAAACTGGCTCAATTATATTTAGAAAAAATGGTGAAAAAATTGCGAACGGTGAATTGTTAAGGAAAGAAAAGAGAATTAACTTTGGGACAAAGGCAAAAGATATTGTTGCTGGTCTTCCAAAAGTTGAAGCTTTATTCGAGTCTAGAACTTCTAAGAACAAAGCAATTATTTCTTCAATCGCTGGATTAGTTGAGATAAACACAAAAGATGCTCAAAAGGTTGTGTCTGTAATCAACGAGAATGAACAAGTTGATTATAAAATACCTTTAGATAGTCGAATAATTGTTCAAGCTGGAGATAAAATCATCAAGGGTTCTTTAATAACAGAAGGTGTTGTATCCCCGCATGATATTTTAGAAGTTTTAGGTGTTCAGTCTGTGCAAGAATATTTATTAGAAGAAGTACAAAAGGTTTATCGTGGACAAGGAGTTACCATCAACGATAAGCACATAGAAGTAATTCTTAGACAAATGACTAAGAAGGTTAAAATTGTCTCTATGGGAGACTCTACTATGCTTCCTGGTGAGCTTGTAGATATTAATCAGTTTAGGGCTGAGAATACCGAACTGATAGAAAAAGGAAAAGAGATTGCTTTAGGCGAAAGAGTTTTGTTAGGTATCACTAAAGCCTCGCTTAATACAGAATCGTTTATTTCTGCTGCTTCTTTCCAAGAAACAGCGAAAGTTTTGACAGAGGCTGCTATAAAGGGCAAGGTTGACGAAATGTATGGTCTTAAAGAGAACGTCATTATTGGTAAGTTAATACCTGCAGGAACGGGTTTTTATGCGTCCATCCCTGTAAGCCTTCAGTCCACTCTCGAGCCTAAAAAGGATGAAGTTTTAGAACTGGAAATATAGATAAAGTTTAATGGGTTTTTTTAGTTGACAAAGCCTGTTAGCTTAAGTTAGAATACCAGGCGTTGTCAAAAAATAGTAAGAAAAAGGAGCAGTAATGCCGACCGTAAATCAGTTAATTAAAAAAGGTAGAAAGAATAAAAAAGCTAAGAATAATGTTCCAGCTTTACAGGAATGTCCTCAACGAAGAGGAGTTTGTACTAGGGTATACACGGCTACGCCAAAGAAACCTAATTCTGCCTTAAGAAAAGTCGCAAGATTAAGATTAACTAATGGGCATGAAGTTACTGCCTATATTCCAGGAGAAGGGCATAATCTTCAAGAACACTCTGTCGTCTTAGTACGTGGAGGTAGAGTTAAAGATCTTCCTGGTGTTAGATATCATATTGTTAGAGGAAACTTAGATGCTACTGGTGTTGCTAATAGAAAAAGAGGCAGATCAAAGTATGGCACAAAAAGAGCTAAAAAAAGCTAGAAGTAAATAGGAGAAATAGAAGATGTCCAGAAGAAGAGGAAGCGTAGAAAGAAGAGTAGAGCCAGACGTTCGTTATAATAGTGTTTTGGTAACAAAATTCATAAATAGATTAATGTTAGATGGTAAGAAAGAAACTGTTCGTGGTATTTTTTATAAAGCTTTAGATAAAATAGCAGAAGTTAAAAAGGAAGACCCTTTTAAAATATTTAATGAAGCAGTTAAAAATTCTACCCCTTTAATGGAAGTTAAAAGCAGAAGAGTGGGCGGAGCAACATATCAAGTTCCTATGGAAGTTAGAAAAAAGAGAGCAACTTCCTTAGCTTTTCGTTGGTTAGCAAAATATGCTAATGAAAGAAGTGGTAAATCAATGGTTGAGAAATTATCCAGAGAACTGATGGATGCGGCAGAAGGCAATGGCGCAGCAGTTAAGAAAAAAGATGATGTTCATAGAATGGCTGAAGCTAATAAAGCTTTTGCTCATTTTAGGTATTAATTTAAGGAGAATTAAGTGGCAAAGAAAGTAACTTTAGACAAATTAAGAAATATTGGTATCGCTGCTCATATTGATGCAGGTAAAACTACAGTTACTGAGCGGATACTTTATTATACTGGTAAGAATTATAAATTAGGTGAAGTACATGATGGGGCAGCTACTATGGACTGGATGGTTCAAGAGCAAGAAAGAGGCATCACTATTACTTCTGCTGCTACTACATGTTTTTGGAAAGATAATAGAATTAACATTATTGATACTCCAGGCCACGTTGACTTTACTGTTGAGGTAGAGAGATCGTTGAGAGTACTGGATGGTGTGGTTTCTGTTTTTTGTGCAGTAGGTGGGGTTCAGCCACAATCAGAAACAGTCTGGAGACAAGCCACAAAGTATCATGTTCCAAGAATTGCTTTTGTTAATAAAATGGATAGAGTTGGAGCAGATTATTTTAAAGTTATTGGTGAAATCGAAAAGAAACTTGATGGTGGACATCCAGTTGTTATGCAAATTCCTATAGGTAAAGAAGATGGATTTAAGGGAATTATTGATGTAGCAACAAAGAAAGCATATCTTTGGGACACTGATGATCAGGGTCAAAAGTATGACGTGATTGATGTTCCAGTAGAACTGAAAGACACTGTTGATAAATATTATGAAAAATTAGTTGAAAAAGCAGCTGAATTTGATGATGTATTAATGGAAAAGTATTTTGAAGAAGGTGATCTTTCTTTGGATGAGATTAAAAAAGGCATCAGAAAAGGTGTTTTGGATTGCATGATTATTCCAGCTTTTTGTGGAACAGCTTTTAAAAATAAAGGTGTTCAGCTTTTACTCGATGCAGTGCTTGACTATTTGCCGTCCCCTTTAGATGTTCCTGCGGTTAAAGCAATGGATGTCAATACTGGAGAAGAAATTGAAAGAAAAGCTTCTGACTCAGAGCCTTTTTCTGCATTAGCATTTAAAATTGCAACAGACCCATTCGTTGGAAAAATAACTTATATTAGAGTATATTCTGGTAAATTAAAATCAGGCTCATATGCAATGAACACAACGAAAGATAAAAAAGAAAGAGTTGGTCGTTTATTACTTATGCATGCAAACACAAGAGAAGAAATGGATGAAATATCAACAGGGGATATTGCAGCCGCGGTTGGTTTAAAGTTTACTGTAACAGGAGATACGTTGTGTGAAGAGGGTAAGAGTAATATCATTCTTGAATCTATGACATTTCCTGAACCAGTTATTGATGTTGCTATTGAACCTAAAACAAAAGCAGATCAAGAAAAATTATCTACTGCTTTAGCTAAGTTAGCTGAAGAAGATCCAACATTCAGAGTTCATGTTGACCATGAAACTGGGCAAACGATTATTTCTGGTATGGGCGAGCTTCATTTGGAGGTTATTGTTGATAGACTCTTAAGAGAATTCAAAGTTGACGCTAATGTTGGTAAACCACAAGTAGCATATAGAGAAACCATTAAAGGTGAAGCAGATCAAGAATCTAAGTTTATTAGACAGTCTGGTGGCAGAGGTCAATATGGTCATGTTTATATCAAGTTTGCACCTTCTGAAAAAGGTAAGGGGTTTGAATTTGTTGATCAAATCAAAGGTGGAACTATACCAAGAGAGTATATTCCTGCCGTAGAAAAAGGATTAAAAGAAGCCTTAAATAATGGTGTGCTTGCAGGATATCCGATTGTAGATATTAAAGCTACATTGTATGATGGATCATTCCATGAGGTAGATTCATCTGAAATGGCGTTTAAGATTGCAGCTTCTATGTGCTTAAAGGAAGGGATGGCAGCAGCTAACCCAATTATTCTTGAGCCTATCATGGATGTTGAGGTTGTTTGTCCAGAAGACAATATGGGTGATGTAATTGGAGATCTTAACTCAAGAAGAGGTAGGATTGAAGGTATGGAACCTCAAGTTGGAGGAAATTCAAAAGTTAAGGCTAAAGTGCCTTTAGCTGAAATGTTTGGTTACGCTACTACATTGAGAAGTAAAACTCAAGGTAGAGGTGACTACACTATGCAGTTTTCTGCGTACGAAGAAGTACCGAAGAACACTGCAGAAGGTATTATTGCAAAATCAAAAGGTAAACAATAAAAGGAGGAAGTCATGGCAAGAGAAAAATTTCAAAGAGTAAAACCACACGTTAATATTGGTACAATAGGTCACGTTGACCACGGTAAGACAACATTAACAGCAGCAATTACTACCATATTATCTAAACAAGGGAACTCAAAAGCAATGGCATACGATGCTATTGATAGCTCACCAGAGGAAAAAGAAAGAGGTATTACTATTAATACTTCTCATGTGGAATATGAAACAGCAACAAGACATTATGCTCACGTAGACTGTCCAGGTCACGCGGACTATGTTAAAAATATGATTACTGGTGCTGCACAAATGGACGGAGCGATATTAGTAGTATCTGCTGCTGACGGTCCGATGCCACAAACAAGAGAACATATCTTACTTGCTAACCAAGTAAACGTTCCCTATATTGTAGTTTTTCTAAATAAGACAGATATGGTTGATGATCCTGAGCTTATTGAATTAGTAGAAATGGAAGTTAGAGAACTACTTACTAAGTATAATTTTGATGGAGATAACACTCCAATACTACAAGGTTCAGCTTTAAAAGCATTAGAGAATGCTGATGATGCTAACAATGAATATGTAAAAGCTATACTTGCATTAATGGATAAAGTAGATAGTTATATTCCTACTCCAGTAAGAGAAACTGACAAGCCATACTTAATGCCAATTGAAGATGTATTTACTATTACAGGTAGAGGTACAGTTGGAACAGGTAGAATTGAAAGAGGAATTGTTAAGACTGGTGAAGAAATTCAAATAGTTGGAATGATGGAAAAACCAAAGAGCGTTATTGTAACTGGTGTTGAAATGTTTAGAAAAACATTAGATGAAGGTAGAGCAGGAGATAACGTTGGTATCTTGTTAAGAGGTATTGAAAAGAAAGATTTAGTAAGAGGACAAGTATTAGCGGCAAAAGGATCCATCACACCTCATACTAAGTTTAATGCTGAAGTATATGTTCTTAAAAAAGAAGAAGGTGGAAGACATACTCCTTTCTTTAAAGGATATAGACCACAGTTTTACATGAGAACAACAGATGTTACCGGTTCAATTGACTTGCCAGAAGGTGTAGAGATGATTATGCCTGGTGATAACGTTAATATGGTAGTAGAATTGATAACTCCAATCGCGATTGAAAAAGGTTTAAGATTTGCAATTCGTGAAGGTGGAAGAACAGTAGGCGCAGGAGTAGTAACCGAAATAATTAAGTAATATACTTGATGAAGAAAACAGAGGTAACAAAAAAAATGACGAAGAACAATGTAGTAGCACAACCATCAAAAGCAGCGCAAAAAGTAAGAATTAAACTTAAGGCTTTTGATTACCGAGTACTAGATCAATCTAGTGAGAAGATAGTTAATACGGCACAACGGTCTGGGGCGAAAGTCATCGGACCAGTCCCGTTGCCAACCGAAAAGAATGTATTTTGTATTTTAAAATCTCCTCACGTAAATAAAAGAGGTGGAGAGCATTTAGAAATCAGAACGCATAAAAGATTAATTGATATTGTGAATCCACCTGCATCAACGATTGACGCCTTAATGCAGCTAGATCTTCCAGCGGGAATTGATGTAGAAATTAAGCTAAATTAGCATATAAAATTCAGGAAATAGGTAGAACTTAAGATGAAAAAAATAAACAAAGGATTAGTGACCAAAAAAATAGGGATGACTAAGCTCTTCAATGAAGCAGGTGAAGCTCTATCAGTTACAGTTTTACAGGTAGTTGAAAATAAGATTATCCAAAAGAAAACTATGGATAATGATGGATATGAATCTGTTAGAGTTGGTTATTCTCCAGAAAAAGAATCAAAAGTAAGTAAACCAAACCAAGGACAGTTTAAGGCTGTTGAAGGTTTATTTCGCAAAATTAAAGAATTTAAGTTTGCTGATATGAGTAAGTTTGAAGTCGGGGCTTCTTTGCCTGCGTCTATGTTTGATATTAATGAAGAAGTCAATGCAACAGGTACTACAAAAGGTAGAGGTTTTACTGGTACTGTAAAACGTTATAATTTTACGATTAGTCCTATGGCTCATGGTTCTAAAAATCATAGAAGATGCGGATCAATTGGAGCAGGTACTTCTCCAGGAAAAGTTTGGAAAGGTCAAAAGATGCCTGGTCATTATGGTAATACTACTGTAACGATTAAGAATCTGAAGATTGTTAAGATAGATCAAGAAAGATCTCTTGTTTTAGTAAAAGGAGCTGTTCCAGGAGCTAATGGTTCTGAAATAGTTTTATATAACTAGATAGGTGGTAGGAGAAATAATGGTAAAAGTAAATAGTTATGATTTAGTAAAAAAACAAGAGAGTAGTTTTGAAGTAGCCTCTAAGCTTGTAGACAGTCCTGTTAGTAAAGAAAAATTGGGTTTTGTTGTAAAAGACTTTTTACATCAAAAGAGATCAAAAAATTCTTATGCTAAGACAAGAGCAGAAGTTAGTGGAGGCGGAGCTAAGCCTTGGAAGCAAAAGGGCACAGGTAGAGCAAGAGCAGGAACTAGTAATTCGCATTTATGGGTTGGTGGCGGTGTTGCTATGGGACCACAAAACCTTAAGAGACTATTAAAGGTCAATAAAAAAGTAAAAAGACAAGCTTTTTTGGGATCATTAACTGCACAAAAAGAAATAATGTTAGTTGTTGAAAATTCAGATAAATTTAGCTCTTTAGTTACTAAAGTTAATGATTTTGTTCAAATAGTTAAAGCCAAAAACATAAATGATAAAAGAATCCTTTATGTTTCTAAGGAAAAAGATTCAAGAGAAGCAGTTATTGGAAACTACAATAATCTTCAAGTATCGAGCGTTTACGGATTAAATGTTTATGATATACTTAAGGCCACTGCAATTTTGATTGAAGATTCTGCAATGAAACAGTTAGAGGAGATATATACGAAATGATAAAAAATGTTATTTTGGGACCAGTCATTACTGAAAAAAGCTCTGCAATGGGAGCTGAAAATAAATATGTTTTCAAGGTTCTTCCTGATGCAAATAAAATAGAGATAAAATCTGTTATTGAAAAAACATTTAAAGTTGAAGTGTTAAACGTAAGAACTATTAATGTTCTTGGTAAAAACAAAAGAGTAGGAAAATTTACTGGCAGAACAAGCGATTGGAAGAAAGCTATTGTGACTATTAAAGAAGGTCAGAAGATCGCTGAATTCGAGAAGTTAAGTTAGGAGAAGAGGTAATAAAGTGGCAACTAAGAAAATAAAACCAATGTCAAACGGAACCAGAAATATGATAATTTCTGATTTCTCAACGATAACTACAACAAGCCCTGAAAAGTCTTTATTAGTTAAGATTAATCCTAAAGCTGGGAGAAATAATCAAGGCAGAATTACAGTTGAAAATAGAAGAAGTGGAAGTAAAAAGTTTTATAGATTAATCGACTTCAAAAGAAGTAAAGATGGTATTAAGGCAAAGGTTGCTTCTATTGAATATGATCCAAACAGAACAGCTAGAATTGCCTTATTGAATTATATCGATGGAGAAAAAACATATATCTTAGCTCCTGTTGGGTTAAATGTAGGAGATATCTTAGAGTCAGGACTAACAGCTGAAATTAGAGTTGGTAATTCCTTGCCCTTGAGTGCAATCCCTGTAGGTACAATTATTCATAATATTGAAATGCAACCAGGTAGAGGTGCTCAGCTAGTAAGAAGTGCAGGAACAAGTGCGCAGTTAATGGCGAAAGAAAATGATTATGCTGTTATTAAGCTATCTTCTGGAGAGCTAAGACTTATAAGACTTACTTGTAGAGCTACAATTGGAACAGTCTCCAATACTGACCATAGAAATACTAAAATTGGTAAAGCTGGGAAAAACTTTCATAGAGGTAAGAGACCCAATGTAAGAGGATCAGCAAAAAACCCTTGTGACCATCCACATGGTGGTGGAGAAGGTAAGTGTCCAATAGGAAGACCAGCACCTTTGTCAGCAACAGGGGTAATAGCTTTAGGTTATAAAACAAGAAATAAGAAAAAACCTAGCGAAAAATATATAATTAGCAGGAAAAAATAAGGAGAAGCAGTAATATGGCAAGATCATTAAAAAAAGGACCATTTATAGACGATCACTTAATGAAAAAAGTGCTAGTTGCCAAAGAAACTAATGATAAAAAAATTATTAAGACATGGTCAAGAAGGTCAGTCATAACTCCTGAAATGCTTGGCTTAACAATTGCAATTCATAATGGGAAAAAACATATTCCAATTTTTATTTCTGATAACATGATTGGTCACAAATTAGGTGAATTTGTACATACAAGATTGTACAGAGGACATACAACAAAGAAAAAATAAGGACAGAGGTAGCATAATGGAAATTAAGACAACAATTAAATATGTAAGGATATCGCCGACTAAGGTGAATAGAGCTATCAAAGAAATAGTAGGAATGAATGTTGATAAAGCTTTATCTGTTCTTAAGTTTATGTCAAATAAACCAGCAAGAATTCTTTATGATGTGGTTAAATCAGCTAAAGCAAATGCTGTAAATAATTATAAAATGGATGAATCAAAGTTAGTAGTTTCTGAAGGTTATACTGGTCAGGCATTAATAATGAAAAGAGTTAGAGCTGCTAGTAAAGGTAGAGCTTCCAGGATACAGAAAAAATATAGCCATGTATCAATTGGATTGAAGGAAGGAAACGTATAATGGGTAATAAGATAAATCCAGTACTATTTAGAATAGGTATAAACAAAGAGAGTGATAGTGTTTGGTATTCTTACAAAAATTATGCTAATTTTGTAAAAAATGACAAAGACATTAGGGATTATATAAAAACAAAATATTTAAGAGCTGGAATTGCCAAAATATTAATTAAAAGAAAAAATGAAGGAATTGATGTAACAATTAGAGCTGCTAGACCAGGAGTGATAATTGGTAAAGGCGGAGTTGGTATTGAAGAGTTTAACGTGGTTTTAAGAAAAATGGTTTCTGTACCAAACGTTAAGGTTAATATAGTTGAAGAAAAAAACATTGATGCTTCTTCACCTATTTTAGGAGAAGCCATTGCTAGACAACTTGAAAAAAGAGTTGCTTTTAGAAGAGCAATGAAGCAAGTGGTTGGAAGAGCAATGAGATCTGGAATTGAAGGAATCAAGGTTCAATGTGCTGGTCGTTTAGGCGGAGCAGAAATTGCTAGAACTGAATGGTATAGAGAAGGAAGAGTTCCTTTACAGACATTAAGAGCAGATATTGATTATGCATTTACTGAAGCCCTAACAGTCTATGGAAAAATTGGGATTAAAGTTTGGATATATAAGGGAGATATAATTCCTCAGAAAGCTGAGAAGGAGGAAGTGGCCTAAAATGTTAATGCCTAAGAAACAGAAATATCGTAAACAACAAAGAGGCAGACGCAAAGGTACTGCCAACAGTGGAAATAAAATAGATTTTGGTTCATATGGATTACAAGCGTTAGACAATGTTTGGATAACTTCCAGACAAATTGAAGCAGCTCGTATTGCAATGACAAGATATGTAAAAAGAGGCGGAAGAATTTGGATAAGAATATTTCCAGATAAGCCAGTTACAAAGATTCCAGCTGAAACTAGAATGGGTAAAGGCAAGGGATCTCCAGAGTTTTGGGTAGCAGTAATTAAAAGAGGTAAAGTTTTGTTTGAGATTGCTGACGTTACAGAAGATATTGCAAAAGAAGCAATGAGGCTTGCAGCACATAAGTTGCCTTTAAAAACTAAATTTGTGCATAGATTGGATTTAGAAGGGTAAGATGATGATGAAGTACACCGAAATAACAAAGCTTAAAAAAGAAGAAATTCTTAAAAAGTTAGATGAAAAAAGCACTGAGTTAATTAGACTAAGATTTGATAAAGCTTCTAATCAACTTAAAGATTTAAAATCAATTAGTAAGACAAAAAAAGACATAGCCAGATTAAATACATTCTTAACGGCTATAAAAAGCGTTGAGGGAGATAAATAATGGAAGAAAGAAATAAAAGAAAAGAAAGAACTGGTGTTGTAGTAAGTGACAAAATGGATAAGACTATTGTTGTTAAACTAACAAGAAGAACTCATCATCCTAAGTATGAGAAAGTTATAACCAAGATCATGAAAGTTAAGGCACATGATGAGAAAAACGAAGCAAAGAGTGGCGATGTTGTAAGAATTAGAGAAGTCAGACCTTTGAGTAAAGACAAAAGATGGATTTTAATTAGCAAAGAAGAAGCTAAAGGAAAGGGTGTATAACTGTGATTCAGCAGGAAAGTAGATTAGTCGTAGCCGATAACTCAGGTGCTAAAGAAATTTTATGCATCAAAGTATTAGGTGGAAGTAAGAGAAGATTTGCCAGCGTTGGTGACATAATTGTTGCTGCTGTTAAGAAGGCACAGCCTGATGGTAATGTTAAAAAAAGTGAAGTTGTTAAAGCTGTCATTGTTAGAACTGTCTCTCCTATTAATAGAAAAGATGGGACTACTGTCCGTTTTGATGACAATGCTGCAGTAATAATTAACAATCAGAACTTACCAAAAGGCACAAGGATATTTGGGCCTATTGCTAGAGAGTTAAGAGATAAGTCTTTTTCAAAGATTATTTCATTAGCTCCAGAGGTTGTATAAGGAGACGATAATGAACAAGTTGAAAAAAAACGATGAAGTTGTTGTAATTGCGGGGAAAAACAAGGGGCTTAAGTCCAAAGTTTTACAAGTACTTCCTGCTAAGTCTAAGGTTTTAGTAGAAAAAGCTAATATTGTAAAAAAACACCAAAAACCTAGTTACTCAGGTCCAGGTGGTATTGTTGAAATGGAGAAGCCAATTGATATCTCCAATGTAATGGTAGTCTGCAAATATTGCAAAAAGCCTACTCGTTTATCTATTGAAGAAGTAAAAGGTAAGTTAGTTCGTAAATGCAAAAAATGCAATGAAATAATAGATAAATAAGAGGAGATCAAATAGTCGTGGTTAAACAACAGTCATTAGATTTAAAAGAAAAATATAAATTAGAAATAAAAAAGGCATTACAAGAGAAATTTACTTATGTAAATGCTAATCAAGTGCCTAAAATTGAGAAAATTGTTATTAATAGGGGTTTAGGTGAGGCAATTAGTAATTCGAAAGTTGTCCAAGCTTCAGTTGATGAGTTTATGACATTATTTGGTCAAAAACCTATCGTGACAAAAGCAAAAAAATCTATAGCTGGGTTTAAGTTAAGAGAAGGTTTGGCAATTGGTTGTAAAGTCACTCTTAGAGGGGACAGAATGTATGAGTTCATGAACAAATTGTTTAATTTGGTTCTTCCTAAAATTAGAGATTTCCGTGGTGTTTCAGTAAAAGCTTTTGATAAACAAGCTAATTACACATTGGGGATTAGAGAACAAATTATATTCCCTGAGATTGATTATGACAAAGTTGATAAAGTTAGAGGATTTAATATTACATTTGTTACATCAACCGAGAATGTAGAAGAGTCTTTGGAATTGCTGAGTCTATTAGGCATGCCTTTTAGAAAGTAACAAATAATTTAGAGGAGATATATTAGATGGCGAAAATATCAATGGTAGTCAGAAATGAAAAGAAAAAAAAGAGTCCTATTCAATATAGAAGAAGATGTAGTATATGTGGCAGGTCGAGAGGTCATTTAAGAAAATTTGGTGTTTGTCGTTTGTGTTTTAGAAAGTTAGCTAGTGCTGGAGAACTTCCAGGCGTAACTAAATCTAGTTGGTAGAAATCAGGAGGTATAAATGAGCGTTTCAGATCCTATAGCAGATATGATTTGTATAATAAAGAATGGAATTAATGCAAGAAAAACTGACATTCAGTTCCCTTTTTCTAAAATTAAATTTGATATTGTAAATATTATGCAAAAAGAAGGTTTTGTATCAAGAGTTGAAAAAATTGATAATGACAATAAGCCTGTAATTAGAGTTTCTTTAAAATATAATGAAGTAGGCAAGTCAGTTATTAATGATATGGTTAAAAAAAGTACACCAGGTAAGAGACAATATCTTGCAAAAGCAGATGTTCCAAAAGTAAAAAGTGGATTTGGAATATCAATCCTTTCAACTAATAAAGGTGTTGTTAGTGGCAAAGATGCACGTTTGAAAAATGTTGGTGGCGAAATATTATGTTATGTTTGGTAGGGAGATAAATATATGTCAAAGATAGGTGCAAAACCAGTAGAATTTAAAGAAAATGTCCAAGTTGATATTTCTGAAAGTAATGTAAAAGTTAAAGGTCCTAAAGGTGAATTATCTTTAGATATACCTACAACGAAAATTAAAATTGAAGTAAAAGACAACAAAGTTATTTTAACAAGAAATGTTGAAGACAATGAAGCTAAGGCTCAACACGGTCTTTACAATACTCTGATTAAAAATATGGTTAAAGGTGTTTCAGACGGATTTGAAAGAACCTTAGATTTAGTAGGTGTTGGATACAGAGTACAAAAAAAGGGAGAGGGACTATCTTTAGCTTTAGGTTATTCCCATCCTATTGAAGTTGAGCCAATTAAAGGTATTAGTTTTGAATTAGTTGGAGATACAAAAATTATCGTAAGGGGTATAGACAAGCAATTGGTTGGACAAGTTTCTGCGAATATTAGAAAATTCAGATTGCCTGAACCTTATAAAGGTAAAGGCGTAAAATATTCTGATGAACGTATAATACGAAAAGCAGGAAAGTCAGCTAAGAAATAAAGGAGAATAAGTTAAGATGAGAAGAACAACAAAACAAGTAATTGGTACAGCTGACAGACCAAGGATGATAGTAAGCAGAAGCTTAAATAATGTCTATGTTCAAATAATTGATGATGAGCACAATAACACCTTAGTTGGAATATCCAGTTTAGTTTTAAAACAAAGAGCCAATAAAGATATATCTTTTAAAGTTGGTGAAATGGTTGGAGAAAAAGCTGTTAGTCTTGGTATTAAAAGTGTTGTTTTTGATAGAGCAGGCAGAATATATCATGGCAGGATCAAAGCAGTTGCTGATGGTGCCAGAAGTAAAGGGCTACAGTTTTAGTTAAATCATAGGAGGAAACATGTCAGATATAGAGTCAAATAGTGAATTTGTTGAAAAAATAGTTCAAATTAGAAGGGTTACCAAGGTAGTTAAAGGTGGTAAAAAACTTTCTTTTAGAGCAACTGTTGTTGTTGGAGACATGAATGGTAGAGTTGGCGTTGGCGTTGCTAAAGCCGCAGAAGTTCCAGGAGCGATCAGAAAAGCCATTAATGCTGCAAAGAGATCTATGATTTCTGTAAATCTTGTTAATGGAACAATCCCTCACGAAGCGAATGGTAGCTTAGGTGCTAGCAAGGTTTTTTTAAGACCTGCACCTCAAGGTACGGGCGTTATCGCAGGTGGTGTTATGAGATTGGTTTTTGAATTGGCTGGCGTGCATAATATTGTTGCTAAATCATTAGGTTCATCATCAATAATTAATAACGCATTTGCTGCATTAGATGGATTAAAGAATTTAACAAATTTGGAAGATGTTGCAAGAGAACGTGGTGTAAAACTTAAGGTTAGTACATACAATAGTTGATAAGGGAGTATAGTTGATGGGAATTCTATCTGAGTTAAAAACGTATATTGGGTCACAGACAAAAAGAAAAAGAGTAGGAAGAGGCGAAAGCTCTGGTCTTGGTAAAACTTCTGGCAAAGGAAACAAAGGTCAGCAGTCAAGAAGCGGAGGAGGCACTAGACCAGGATTTGAAGGCGGACAAATGCCTTTATATAAAAAGGTACCAAAACTGAAAGGTTTTAAAGCATTAACAAAGAAAGATTATGAAATTGTAAATTTATCAACTATCAGCAACTTAAAGCTTAAAAAGGTTGATATTACAGTTTTAAAAGAAAAAGGTATTATTAATAACAGAACAAAGAGACTAAAGGTGTTAGCTCAAGGTGAATTAAAAGAAGCAGTAACAATTAAAGCAGACATTTTTTCTAAGAAGGCTGTTGAATTAATTGAAAAAGTTGGTGGCAAGGCCGAGGTTGTTAATGGCTAACAACTATTCCGGTTTTTTTCAGATCGAAGATCTACAAAAAAAACTACTATTCACTTTATCGATGATATTTTTTTTTAGATTAGGAATTCATATTCCTGTATCTGGGCTGGATCTTGGGCAATTAGCCAACATGTTTGGCCAAGGTGGTTTTTTTGGTTTTTTAGACCTTTTCTCAGGTGGTGGACTTAAAAGGTTTTCAGTATTTGCTTTAGGGATTATTCCCTATATTAACGCATCTATTATAATGCAATTGTTGACTATCATTTATCCAAGCTTGAAAGAGATTCAGGAAGAAGGAGAAAGTGGTAGAAAAAAGATACAGCAATACACAAGATATTTGACGATGGTTATTGGTTTTGTCCAAGCAGTTGGAATTACCATTGGTCTGAGAACACTCTTGTTGCCAGGAATAGGTTTTCCGCTTTTCTTTATTACTTCAGTAGCCTCGTTAATGGCGGGTACTGCTTTGGTGATGTGGTTAGGTGAGCTGATCACTGAAAGGGGCATAGGCAATGGAGCAAGTATCTTAATATTTGTTGGTATAGTCGGAGAAATGCCTCAGTATGTCAGTAATACAGTAATGCTGGTTAAAGGTGGTTTATCTTTTGTGAATGTTTTAATAATGATACTAATGTTTATTGTAGTAACAATTGGAATTATTATTGTCCAAGAAGCTCAAAGAAATATACCTGTTCAATATGCTAAAAGAGTAGTTGGTAGAAAAATGTATGGTGGACAGAATACTTATCTTCCCATGAAAATAAATCAAGGTGGAGTCATCCCCATAATTTTTGCTTCATCAGTTTTGTCTTTGCCTATAATGATGATTCAATTTTTCCCAAAAATGAATTTTTTAAACGAATGGCTGGGATATGGAACCTTTTTATACATTATAATTTTCTCTGCCTTAATATTCTTCTTTACATATTTCTATACAGCGATTACATTTAACCCACAAGAGTTGGCAGAGAATATAAAAAAATATGGTGGATTTATTTTAGGAATCAGACCAGGAAAGCCAACAGCTGAGTATTTGGATGCGGTGATTACTAGACTTACTTTTGTTGGTGCAACTTTTTTGTCGTTAATATCAATTGTACCGATGCTTACTGCTAAAGCGACTCATGTTACAAGTTTTATGGGTTTAGGTGGAACAGCCTTGCTTATTATTGTTGGTGTAGCAATGGATTTAATCAGACAAATAGAAACTATTCTTATATCCAACAAATATGAGAAACTAGTTAGATAGGAGAAAAAATGAGTTTAAACACAATATTAATTTTAGGTGCTCCAGGTTCCGGGAAAGGTACTCAAGCGAAGTTTATTGCTGATCAATATGGCTACAAACACTTATCTAGTGGCGATATTTTAAGAAAGACGGCTTCAGAGGATACCGAAATGGGCAGGAGCATAGCTTCAATCATTGCAGCAGGAGAATTGGTTCCTGATGAACTTATTAATAAAATGTTTTTGAATAGTTTTAAAAACCTTGAAGGTGAGAAAATTATTTGTGATGGCTATCCAAGAAAACTTTCACAAGCTGAATTTTTAGCCGACAATAGCTTTGTATTTGATGCTGTTATATATTTAAATGTTTCATTAGAAGAAGTGACAGATAGAATTAGTGGTAGGTTGACCGCTAAATTGTCTGGAGAAACATATCATGTTAAGCATAGACCTCCAAAGGTTGATGGCGTTTGTGATGTTTCAGGTGAAAAGCTTATTATTCGAGAAGACGATAAGCCAGAAACAGTAAAGAAAAGATATTCAGTTTATTTAAAAGAAACACAACCATTATTAGAGTTTTATGGTAAAAAAAGCGTTGTAATTGAAATTGATTCCGAACAATCAATGGATATTGTATGGAAAGAAATTGAAAAAGAAGTTTTTAAGAAAAAATAGTGTTTGTAATAAAAATGAGAATCTGTTAATATATTTAACCGGTTTTCCAAAGGCAGGATCATGGTAAAAGATGTAATAGAAGTTGAAGGAGTTATTCTCGAAGCCCTACCAAATGCAATGTTTAAAGTGCAATTGGATACAGGTCAGGAAATTTTAGCTCATGTCTCTGGTAAGATAAGAAAAAATTTTATTAGAATACTTTTGGGCGATAGGGTAAAGGTCGAATTGTCGCCTTACGATTTAAGTAAAGGCAGAATATCTTTTAGATTAAAATAGGAAAGCAGAAGGTATAGAGTAATGAAAGTAAGAACATCAGTTAAAAGAATATGCCCTAAATGTAAGGTCATTAAAAGATTTGGTAGAGTAATGGTTATTTGTGAAAACCAAAAACACAAACAAAGACAAGGATAGGGAGTAGATATGCCAAGATTAGCAGGAACAGATATACCTAATAATAAAAGAACCGTTGTAGCATTAACTTATATTTACGGTGTAGGGTTAGTTACTAGTAAAAAGATTTTAAAAAAATTAAATATTTCTGAGGATCTAAGAGCAAAAGATCTTAGTGAAAGTGATATCGTTCGTTTAAGAGAAGAATTATCAAATTATGTTATAGAGGGTGACCTTCGTAAAGAAATAACCTTAAACATTAAAAGATTGATGGAGATAGGTAGTTATAGGGGGATTAGACATAAGAAGCATTTACCTGTAAGAGGCCAAAGAACAAAAACTAATGCTCGTACAAAAAGAGGTAAAAAAACCACTATAGCGAATAAGAAGAAAGCTGTTAAGTAGGAAAGAGGAGTTGAATAAATGGTAGCTGCTAAGAAAAAAACCAATGTAACTAAAAAAAAGAAAGTTAAAAAGAATATAGCTCATGGTATTGCTTTTATAAAATCAAATTTTAATAACACAATTATTTCAATTACTGATTTAGAG
>Ga0265294_10001781_pt1 | contig 28834 bp, 24 predicted proteins | sample MunlanPumphouse3_FD_192504 | JGI IMG/M metagenome (GOLD analysis project Ga0265294, IMG submission 192504) | Groundwater microbial communities from a municipal landfill in Southern Ontario, Canada - Pumphouse #3 | ecosystem: Environmental > Aquatic > Deep subsurface > Groundwater | place...
TTAAAGTTTCTTCCAGGTTCGATATCGAACAGCAAAGTTGTTGTTTTGTATTTATAGCCTGTAAAATCAATAGGATCCTTTCATGGCAATTCCGGTCTTGACAGACAATCCGGTATGTGGTAAAAAACTAAAAATTTTGTTGCATAGCCATTGTTTTGCACATGCTGGATATAGTTAATCTCCATTGTTATCAAGTAGTTGTTGATTGATTTTTGCCGAGTGGATATGCAAAAGAAAATTACATTTTTTGCGCTGAGCCATACCGGATCCTGTTCAAAACGTTTTGCCGTATCGTTTAAGCAGATGATTTTCTTTGCGATGGCAGCCAGCGTTCTGCTCGTTGTATCCGGATATATGTTCTGGGATTATTGGCATCTTAAGCGGGTTTCCTTTCAGAGTCTTGCGCTGAAAGATACGGTTGCCAGTCAGAGAGAAGAACTTCTGAATCAGCGCGAACAGATTCAACGTTTTGCAAACGACATCAATTCATTAAAATCCCGTCTCATCGAACTCTCCAGTCTTGAAAAAAAAGTTCGCGTTTTGTCCAAACTGAAACAATCCGAAAAGCCGGACGGCACTTTTGGAATGGGCGGCCCGGCGCCCGAAGATCTGGACACCAGCATCGCTTTGTCTGACAAGCACAATCAGCTGGTTCGGGAGATGCACGAGCAGATAAACGTATTGGATCAGACCGCAAAGGCTCAGCATGATGAATTCGAAGATCTTCTGAAATATCTTGAAAATCAGCAGATGGTACTTGCCTCCAAACCTTCGATCATGCCCGTTTCCGGGAAGATTTCGTCCAGTTTCGGATATCGCAAATCTCCATTTAACGACCTGAGAGAATTTCATAAAGGATTGGATATTTCTGCTCCATCGGGAACTCCCATTGTTGCCACCGCCGACGGGATCGTGACTTTTTCAGGAAGCAAGGGACTTTGGGGAAATCTCATCGTGATCGATCACGGTCATGGACTGGTCACCCACTACGCACACGCAAAGAAGCTGCTTAAAAAACAGGGAGAAACCGTCAAGCGCAACGAGGTGATCGCCCTGGTCGGCAGTACCGGTCGCAGTACCGGCCCGCATGTGCATTACGAGGTTCATTTGAACGGAATACCCGTAAACCCGAAGAAATACGCTTTAAATTAAACCCTTCGCTCATTGCTCTCCGATTGTTTATTCAATTTCGATGAGAATCATTTAATCCCAGAATTGCGGTCAAGGATCGCCCCCCCGAAACAAAAGGTTTTGTAAAGTATCCGGTGGAATTCCGAGAAAGCTTGTGTTAGCCTGAAAAACATTCTTGCAGCATAATGCTGTTGAGTCAGATGGATCAAGAATTCGGTTTTCTATTAAAGATTCTCAATAGTTTGAAATAGTTGGCGGAGGATAACATCAGAAATGCTTTTAAACCTGTTAACCAAAGTATTTGGAAGCAAAAATGAAAGAGAGCTGAGAAAGCTAAGGCCCCTGGTTGAAAAAATCAATGCTTTAGAACCCGGCATCCAGTCCAGGAGCGATGAAGCTTTAAAGGGAGTTACTTCGGATTTCAAGCAACGGATCGAAAACGGCGAACCGCTGGAAGACATGCTGCCCGAGGCCTTCGCAGTTGTCAGGGAGGCATCCCTTCGGGCATTGCATATGCGCCATTTCGATGTTCAGCTCATCGGGGGAATGGTGCTGCATCAGGGAAAAATCGCGGAAATGAAAACCGGCGAGGGTAAAACGCTGGTGGCCACCCTGCCCGCGTATCTGAACGCTTTGACGGGCAGAGGCGTTCATGTGATAACCGTCAATGATTATCTGGCCCGAAGAGACACCGAATGGATGGGTCAGATTTACCGCTTTCTTGGCCTGACGGTGGACTGCATCGTGCATGGATTAAATGATTCCGAGAGAAAAAAGGCCTACGGAGCGGATATCACCTACGGCACCAACAATGAGTTCGGATTTGATTATCTGCGCGATAACATGAAGTTTGATAAGGACTCTCTGGTGCAACGGCCCCTGCATTACGCCATTGTCGACGAGGTGGACAGCATTCTGATCGATGAGGCAAGAACCCCCCTGATCATTTCCGGACCTGCGGAAAAATCCACCCATCTGTATTATGCGGTCAACGGCATCATTCCACGGCTGAAAGCGGAAAGAGACTACGCTATTGACGAGAAGGCCAGAACGGTCACCCTGACCGAAGATGGAGTCGCCAAGGCCGAGGAGGCGCTGCAGGTCGATAACCTCTTTGATCCCAAGAACATGGAGGTGCTGCATCATGTCAATCAGGCGCTCAAGGCGCATACGCTGTTTAAGTGCGATGTGGACTATATCGTCAAAAATGGCGAGGTGATCATTGTTGATGAGTTTACCGGTCGCCTGATGCCTGGAAGGCGTTACAGCGACGGATTGCATCAGGCGCTGGAAGCCAAGGAAAATGTAAAAATCGAAAACGAAAACCAGACCCTGGCGACGATTACCTTTCAGAATTACTTCCGCATGTATGAGAAACTGGCCGGCATGACCGGTACGGCCGATACCGAGGCGGCTGAGTTCAAAAAGATCTATAATCTGGATGTGGCTGTCATTCCGCCGAATATGCCCATGATTCGCAAGGACTATTCGGACGTGATCTACAAGACAAAGCAGGAAAAATACGAAGCGGCGCTCGATGAGATCGAAAAACTTCATGCCAAAGGGCAACCGGTTCTGGTGGGAACCGTCTCCATTGACGTTTCGGAGGCTCTGAGCCTGAAGCTCAAGCGCCGAGGCATCGCCCATTCGGTGTTAAACGCCAAAAACCATGAAGAGGAGGCGGAAATCGTATCCATGGCGGGCCAGAAGGGATCGGTGACGATTTCAACCAACATGGCGGGACGCGGGACCGATATCGTTCTGGGTGAAGGAGTTACAGATCTGGGCGGACTACATATTCTCGGAACCGAGCGCCATGAAAGCCGACGCATCGACAACCAGCTGCGCGGGCGATCCGGGCGGCAGGGCGATCCGGGATCCTCGCGGTTCTATCTTTCGCTTGAAGATGATCTGCTGAGAATTTTCGGTGGAGAACGCATGACGACGATCATGGAAAAACTCGGCATGCAGGAAGGCGAACCCATTGAGCATGGTTTGATCAGCAAGGCAATTGAAAATGCGCAGCGCCGGGTGGAGGGCCATAATTTTGATATTCGAAAGCATATTCTCGAATACGACGACGTGATGAACCAGCAGCGAGAAGTGATCTATCAACAACGGCGCGAGATCCTCTGCGAGGACAGCTTAAAGCCGTCTATTATGGAAATGATTCGCGAACGGGCCGAAAATATTGCCGACAGGATTGCCGGAGAGAATTCGCTGGCCGAGCAGTGGGATTTAAAGTTGCTGGCCGATTCGGTGTTCGATCAGTTCAACTTTCGCCTGACAATTGATGAAAGCCGGCTGGAAAATCTTGACGCGGAACAGCTGGCGGATCTGATCTTTGATGCCGCCGTCGAGCGGTACGAAGAAAAAGAGCGGCAGATCGGTTCCGATGAGTTCAGGCGTCTGGAGCGATTTGTGATGCTTCAATGTGTGGACAATCTCTGGAAAGACCACCTGTTGAACATGGATCATCTCAAGGAGGGGATCGGCTTGAGAGGGTATGCGCAGCAGAATCCGCTTATCGCCTATAAAAAAGAAGGTTTTGAAATGTTCCAGGAGATGGTGTCTAAAATCCAGGAACAAACCGTGGGCATACTGGCGCGCGTTCAGCCGGTTGAGCCCACGGAAATGGCCGAATTGCGGAAGCCCGATGATCAGAATCTCGTTTTTTCTCATGGTGAAGGCCCTGCCAGGAAACAGCCGGTCCGGCGCGACGAATCCAAGGTCGGAAGAAACGATCCCTGCCCCTGCGGCAGCGGCAGAAAATACAAGAAATGCTGCGGACAATAGGCGGCTGATCGGTAAATTTTATTCTGTGCCCGGACGCGAATCTTTACAAAATCCCGGGAGAGTGTTTATATTTATTAAAAAAGCCTTGGGCATTTTGATCCTTCGTTGCGCCCTCGCCGGGGAGAGGGCGTATGATGGACATGCAACCGGCTTTCCGGTTCCGGGTGAAAACAAAGTTTCATTCCGGATCTGTGTGTAGAGGATAATGGATGTCGCCTGTTAATGCCGACCTTCAGGAAAATATTTCAACCCAGACGCGCCAGAAAATTGCAGAGCCTTTCCAATACAAAGTGATTCTGCTGAACGACGACTATACGACAATGGAGTTTGTGGTTCAGGTGTTGATTCATGTGTTTCAAAAGCCGCTGGAAGAGGCGATGAAAATTATGCTGGCGGTTCATCGCAAGGGAGCTGGATTATGCGGAATTTATCCCTGGGAGGTCGCTGAAACCAAGGCCAACCTGGTTCATGCGCTTGCCCGGGAAAAGGGGTTTCCGCTTCAATGCGCCGTGGAGAAAGCGTAAGACAATGATCAGTAAGGAATTAAGCGCCACACTGGGTTTTGCCGTCAGTGAGGCAAAAAAACGCCGCAATGAATATGTCTGCGTGGAGCACCTGCTGTTTGCCATTTTGCATGATCCTGCAGGCAGGCTCATCATTGCTCACTGCGGAGGCAATGCAGACAATCTGATATCCGCGCTGGAGCATTTTTTCGGCGAGCAGCTTGAGCGAATCCCCGATGACAGCGATTACGTTCTTCAGCAGACCGTCGGTTTCCAGCGCGTCATTCAGCGTGCGGTGAACCATGCGCGGTCGGCCGAAAAAAAACAGGTGGAAGTCGGCGATATTCTGGCCTCCATTTTTCTGGAAAAAGATTCCTATGCCGAATACTTTCTCAGCGCGGAGGGAATCACCCGGCTGGATGTTTTGCAGTACATCTCTCACGGCTTGCGTTCGGATTCCGGTCCACTGGGAACCGAGGGCCGAAAACTGGGCCAGGAAGATAAAAAAGAACAAAATGATCTGATCGAGTCCTTTACCACCGATCTGGTGCTGATGGCTTCCATGGGAAGGCTTGATCCGCTGATCGGCCGTGAATTGGAGATGGAGCGCACGCTTCAGGTGCTCTGCCGTCGCAGAAAGAACAATCCTGTTTTTGTGGGGGAGGCCGGGGTCGGGAAAACCGCCATGGCGGAAGGCCTTGCGCTCAGCATTCATGAGGGACGGGTTCCCGAGCTTCTCAGGGATATGAGGATATTTTCTCTGGATCTGGGCGGCATGCTGGCAGGCACCAAGTTTCGAGGCGATTTTGAACATCGCTTAAAAGGGGTTATCTCCGAACTGAAAAAAAGGGAAAATGTCATTCTCTTTATTGACGAGATTCATACGCTGGTCGGAGCCGGCGCCACGTCCAGCGGATCGATGGATGCCGCCAATATTTTAAAACCCTTTCTTTCGAGCGGTGAGATTCGCTGTATCGGCGCCACCACTTACGAGGAATACAAGAACCATTTTGAAAAAGACCGGGCCCTTTCCCGGCGATTTGAAAAAATTGAGATTCTGGAGCCATCGGTCGAAGAATCGTTTAAAATTCTCAAGGGCCTGCGTCAGCGGTATGAAAAACATCACAACATTCGATTCACCGATCAGGCCCTGAGGTCGGCCTGTGAATTGTCCGCAAAATATATTCATGACCGTTTTCTTCCTGATAAAGCCATCGATGTGATCGACGAGGCCGGTGCTTCTGTTCGGCTGAGCGGCTCTTCGCGCCGCAAAAAAATCGGGCCTTCCGACATCGAGCTGATCGTCGCCAAGATGGCCCGGATTCCGACCCTTCGGGTGTCCCTTTCAGATCGTCAGCGGCTGGAAAATCTGGAAAATGAACTCAGGCAGGTGGTTTTCGGCCAGAATCCCGCGATCGCCTCCCTGGTTTCAGCCATCAAGCGCTCTCGCGCCGGGTTAGGCCATCCGGAAAAGCCTGTCGGATCCTTCCTGTTTACAGGCCCGACCGGGGTCGGCAAAACAGAAGTGGCCCGGCAGCTGGCACAGATTATGGGCGTTGAATTCATACGCTTCGACATGAGCGAGTATATGGAAAAACACGCGGTGGCAAGGCTCATCGGCGCGCCGCCGGGTTATGTCGGATTTGATCAGGGCGGACTGATGACCGACGGCATTCGCAGGCATCCTTACAGCATATTGCTTCTGGATGAGATTGAAAAGGCGCATGCCGATGTGTTCAATATTTTGCTTCAGGTAATGGATCATGCCACGCTGACGGACAACAACGGCAAAAAAGCCGATTTCCGCAATGTGATTCTGATCATGACATCCAATGCGGGAAGCCGCGAGATCGCCTCAGCGAGCATCGGCTTCCGTGAACAGTCCAAGGATGTCCGGTCCAAGGGGGAAAAAGCAATTGAAGCCTGTTTCAGCCCTGAATTTCGAAATCGTCTGGATGCCATCATCGCCTTTCAGCCTTTAAGCCACGAGGTCATGGAGCGGGTGGTGGATAAATTTCTCAATCAGCTCAATGTGCAACTGCGCGCCAGAAAGGTTTATCTGACAGTTACAGGGGAGGTGCGAAACTGGCTGGCCAGAAAGGGTTATGATCCGAAGTTTGGAGCAAGGCCCCTGTCCCGGCTTATACAGACTCAAATTAACGATGTCTTGTCCAATGAGATTCTTTTCGGTCAACTGGAAAAAGGCGGGCATGTCGAGGTTTATCTGATGGATGACGCACTTCGATTCAAGTGCTCCTGAGCGATGAATGCCTGTTTTTCTGCTCTCCGACGCCATATCCTTTCCGTCCGTTCATCTGGCCGAACCCGACGGCCTTCTGGCGATCGGCGGAGACCTGAACGCAGAACGCCTCCTGCTCGCCTATCGCGAGGGAATATTCCCCTGGTACTCCGAGGGCAGCCCGATTCTGTGGTGGTCCCCGGATCCCAGGCTTGTGCTGCATCCCGATGAGATCCACATATCCAGAAGTCTGCGCAAGGAACTCAGGCGCAGGCGGTTCAAGGTCACGGCAGACCGCGCTTTTCACAGCGTGATTCGGCAATGCGCCGCGGTTCGCCTTGAAACCGGCGATTCGACGTGGCTGAACCGGGAGATGATTCTGGCCTACGGGCGTCTGTTTGATTGCGGGCTGGCCCATTCCATTGAGGTCTGGCAGCAATCCAGACTGATCGGGGGGTTGTATGGATTGGCATTGGGCCGCTGTTTTTTTGGCGAATCCATGTTCTCCCGGGAAAATAATGCTTCCAAGGCGGCGTTGGTCGTTTTGTGCCGGTATCTTGAAGGCAGGGGGTTTGGCCTGATAGACTGCCAGGTGGCATCCGATCACCTGATGCGTCTTGGCGCCAGAGAAATTCCGCGCAGCTGCTTTCTGTCTGAAATTAAAAAATTACTGACATTTCCCGATGCATCCGGTCGCTGGACAGTTTTGGAAGATCTTTTGGAAATCGAAGGGATTTCATCATAGCCTGCATCCCCGCCTGAAATTTCCATGGATATATGAACAACCGCGTAAACACTCGAAAACAAAATATATATCACATATTTCGTCAAAAGGTTTTCCCGAATTTTTCGAGATCATCAAACCGGAAAGTGTGCGTGGCGGTTGCTTTTTGATCGACATGAAGGCTCGAAATGTTTTTCAGAGATTGGCCGATAATGGTCGGTCACTGGAAACGTCAATTGCATCTTGCGTATGACGGGTGTTTAGCGATTGACTCAGACGGCCTGATTAAGATAAAGTTTGATAAAATGCTTACCGGAGTTTTCCGCTCTTTGTGGTCACGTAAGAGATCATCGGGGTTCTTGTTATTTACTGATCAGACAAGCCAATGAACTTTTTTTCGTTGAAACACAGGGGAAAAATCCGGCTTTTGGATTGATTGTATCGCGGCTTGAATGAAAAAGGGTTAGCGATCTTGAGCTAACCCTTTGATTTTATGAGCGCGCCTGGCACGACTCGAACGTGCGACCTACGGATTAGAAGTCCGTTGCTCTATCCAACTGAGCTACAGGCGCATGCAAATGATGGGCTGCAAATAGCATAAGTCCGTCGGCATGTCCATAAAAAAGAGCGCTCCGGCGCTCTGAACCAGAATTGCAGGATTGTAAAGGCTGTTTATGAAGGCACCTAAAAATAAACGCCCCGGAATTTCAAAAAAAACCGGGGGCGGAAAGCATCAAGGCAGCGATGACGCCGCCAAGGATGAGGGTTCGGCGGCAGCGCTGGTCAAATACGACCCCCTTCAGCGCTATCTGATGGAAATCAGCCGGTATAAGCTTTTAACGCGCGAAGAAGAAGTCGAACTGGCCGTTCGAGTGAGCGAACATTCGGATTCGGACGCCGCCTACAGGCTGGTGACGGCCAATCTTCGCCTGGTTGTCAAAATCGCTTTGGAATTTCAAAGAGTCTGGATGCAGAACCTTCTGGATTTAATTCAGGAAGGAAATATCGGGCTGATGCAGGCGGCTGCCAAGTTCGATCCTTACAGGAATGTTAAATTTTCGTATTATGCTTCATTCTGGATCAAGGCTTATATTCTTAAGTTCATTATGGACAACTGGCGGATGGTGAAGATCGGCACCACTCAGGCGCAACGCAGGTTGTTTTTCAAACTGAAGAAGGAAAAACAAAAACTGATCGATCAGGGATTTGATCCCAAACCCAAACTCCTGTCTCAACGACTGGGAGTTACGGAACAGGAGGTTGTCGATATGGATCAGCGGCTCAACAGCTGGGATGTATCGCTCGATGCTCCACTGAAAGAAGATTCAGACACGGAGCGGATCGAATTTTTAAGTGCGGATACGGAATCCGCAGAGCAGCAGGTAGCTAAAAAGCAGATTGATTCGCTTTTATACGAGAAAATTGCCCAGTTTCGAGAACTGCTCACGCCGCGAGAGCTTGAAATATTCGAACAGCGAATTTTTTCGGATACACCGGCCACGCTCCAGGAAATCGGTGAAAGACACGGGATATCCAGGGAAAGAGTGCGTCAGGTTGAAAAAAATATCATCAAAAAGATGCGGGAATTCTTTAAAAACGAGTTGTCGGATTTTAACGCCTATCTGGAGAATGATTTTTCGGATTAAGGCGGCGGCTGCTTGAACGGATTAAAGAGATCGACTCATGAATATGAATCATTGTAAAATTATGGCTTGTATTTTTTTATCAAACCGCGCCGGTTCCATCATGCCCCTCGATCGGATGCGGCGCATGATTCGGGCGGCAGGGTGTTTTTTTCTTTTGGCAGCGCTGGGGTGCGCTCAGCTTCCGGTCGCTCCTTCAAAAACAGAAAAACCTAGCATCACCACTCCTTCCAATGCCTATTATTTCTACCTTGAATCCCAGCTGATGAAAAAACAAGGAAAGATTGATGCCGCCCTGCAAAATCTGCAGAAAGCCATCGCTCTGGATTCGGAGTCGATTTATCTCCAGCAGGAGCTTGCCGCAATTTATCTTCACCAGAAGGATTCCGAGAATGCGCTCAAGGTAGTCGAAGAAATTTTAAAAAAACAGCCGGAAAATCTGGAGGCCCTGGTGCTCTATGGCCGGTTGAAGCAGATCCTCAAAGACCTGGACGCATCCAGGGGCGCTTACGAAAAGATCCTTTCCCTGGACCCTGATCGTCAGGATATCTATCTGCTGCTCGGCGAACTGCATCTGACTGATAACAATCTGGATGCGGCCTTTGAGGTGTATTCGAGGCTGGTTCGCAATCAGCCGCAGTCTTATGCCGGTTATTTCTTTCTCGGAAAAATTCATCAGCAAAGGCAGCAGTGGGATTCGGCGGAAAAGATGTTTCTCAAATCCCTTGAACTTGAACCCGACCTGGAAGAACCACGCTTTGAGTTGCTCAGCATTTACGAGCAGACAGGGAAAGTGGATCTGGTAATTCAGACCTACCAGGATATTTTACAACAGAATCCGCAACACGTTCGTGCTTCAATGGAACTTGGTTCGGCGTATCTTGTGCGCGGCATGTACGATGATGCCGATGCCCTTCTGGTCCCTTTGGGGCAGCGCAGCCAGTGGGATTCGGAAATCATACGCAAGTTGATTGAATTGTATCTGACGCCTAAAAAATATGATCTCGCCGTCGAAATTCTTAAAATCATGCTAAAAGGCGTTCCGCAGAGTTCGGAACTTCATTACCTTCTGGCGGTTGCATACAGGGAACTTGAGCAGGTGGATTCGGCGCTGGAGCACTTTCTTGCGGTCAAGCCGGATTCCAGTTTTTACCAAAACGCCGCTTTTCAAATCGCCTTTATCTACCAGCAACAGGGCAAGCTTCAGGATACGATCGATATCTTCAAGAAGGTGATCGCCGTCAGTCCGGACAATCCCGAATTATATCTTTATATGGGATCCTTCTATGAGGAGATCGAAGATTTTCAAAACGCCGAAGCCACATTGAAAAGCGGACTCAAATTGGATCCGAAAAACAGCGATCTGCTCTTTCGTCTCGGGGTGGTCTACGATAAATGGGGCAGGAAAACGGATTGCATCGAAACCATGAAAACGGTAATTCGCCTGATGCCTGAAAATGCCAATGCACTGAACTATCTTGGCTACACTTATGCGGATCTGGGACAAAATCTTGATGAGGCTGAAGCACTGATTCTGAAGGCATTAAAATTAAGGCCCAATGACGGGTATATCATCGACAGCCTTGGATGGGTCTACTACCAGAAGGGATTGTATCGCAAGGCGCTCGATCTGCTCGAGGATGCCTCGCAGCGCGTTCCGGATGATCCGGTCATTCTGGAACACCTGGCGGAAGTCCACCTTAAGCTCGATGACCCCCGGAAAGCTCTGGAGCTTTACAGGCGATCTTTGATGCATGCTGAAAAAGAGAAGGCCGAAAATCTTCAGAAAAAAATCCAGGAACTCATTGACCAGGGATTTTCCGAACCATGACAAAAAGGCTGATTTCTGTTCTGATGACATTTTTTTTGTGGGGCTGCGCCATGGTTGGAAAGCCGCCATCGCCGCCCGTATCCGGGAACGCCCTGTCCCTGATCGAGGCATTGCGCCAAACCAATATCGGCATGACCTCATTCAAGGGAGTCGGAAAACTTCAATTTTGGGATAACGCCCACTCCGCCAGTGCGCGGGTGGCCTGGGTGGGCGCGGACAAAGAAAGATTCCGGGTTGAAATTCTCGGGATTTCCGGGCATCCGGACAGAGCCATGGCCTGCGATGGCAATTGGCTTTATCTGCTTTCCAAAACCGAGAAACGTCTTTACAGGCAGCGGTCGGCCGGCGGCGACCTTGGCCGCATGATTTCCATCGCCATCAAACCGCGGGATCTGGTCAGCTTGCTGGCTGGCCGCACGCCGATTCCGGAATACAATTTCGCCGAATTATTAACAGATCCTGCTCAAGGCCCCGTTCTTGTGCTGAAGAGAGGACGGCATGTCGTTGAAAAAGTCTTTTTTGACGACATGCTGAGGGTATTCCGGATTGAACGATTCGACCGGAACGGAGAACTTCTTTTCCAGGCCGTATTTGAAGCGATGCAGACCATTGACGGATACCGGGTTCCGGAACGGCTTTCGATCATCGGACCCGAGTCCGGACTGTTGTTGACCCTCGAAAGGTACTGGACCTTTGCGAAGGTATCTTCTGAAATGTTTAAGCTGGACAGCCCGTTTTAAGGGGATTTGTAATGCATGGGCCTTCCCGAATCCGATTCGAGGTGGAAAAACCTCTCGGGAAGCTTGTCAAATGGCTTCGAATGCTTGGCTTTGACGCTTCATATCAGGGAGATGCTGGCTGGCAGAAAGAAAGGGATGCCGAATTTCCAAGGATTCTTTTAACCCGCAGCCAAAAGCCTTTGCGCAATGAGACGGCCGGAGTTTTTATTTTTATCGAGTCGGACCACTATCTGAAGCAGCTCAGACAGGTCATCGATGCAACGGGGATTCCGCTTTCCAATCTGCATCCGTTCTCACGGTGCCTGAGATGCAATGTTCCGATTCGTGCGACAACAAAGGATTCGGTACGCGCCCGGGTCCCGGATTACGTCTGGCACTCGCAGAACGAATTCACCGTCTGTCCCCGGTGCGGCAGGATTTATTGGCCCGGAACCCATGCTGAGCGGGGCAGACAGGTAATTCAGGAACTTTTCGGCACTGACAAGGAACCTCGGTGTTAAAAACCATGACAAATTTGAAAAACGTTGATCTGAATGCATTGAAACATGAATTGAATTTCCGGGAAGAAAGGGAATTGTCGCCCTGCGCCGCCTTCAGCGGACAAGGTATTCGAAGGCGAAAAGATCCCGGAACCGAGCAGGGATATCGCCAGAACTTTTCCCTGGATGTAGACCGCATCCTGCATTCTTTGGCCTACACCCGTTATATTGATAAAACCCAGGTGTTTTACCTGATTCAAAACGATCATATCACCCACCGGGTATTGCATGTTCAACTGGTATCCAAAATCGCCCGCACCATCGGACGGTTTCTCGGGCTGAATGAAGACCTCATCGAGGCGATCGCCCTGGGGCATGACATCGGTCACACGCCCTTCGGGCATGACGGCGAGCGCATTTTGTCCGACCTTTGCCGGCGCCACGGAATCGGCGCATTTCTGCACAGTGTGCAAAGCGTTCAGTTTCTCGACCGGGTCGAGCGCAAGGGAAGAGGCTGGAATCTCTGTCTTCAAACCCTGGACGGCATTTTATGCCATGACGGCGAGGTTCATGACAATGCCCTGATACCCGATCGGGACAAAACATTTAAAACCCTGGAAGCGGAAATGGTTCGGAAAAAGTGCAACCCGGACACGGGCCTGGTTCCCATGACCCTCGAGGGCTGCGTGGTGCGGATGGCCGATACGGTCAGCTATATTGGAAGAGATGTGGAGGACGCCATCCGTCTGGGCCTCATCCGCCGGGACGATCTGCCCGCGGCTACGGTCCGGACACTGGGAAACACCAACGGCACGATCGTATTCCGTCTGGTCACCGATATTATTCAGAACAGTTTTCAGAAAGATTTCGTGGCCTTCAGCCCGGAGGTTTCCGATGCGCTCAGGGATTTGAAGGCCTTTAACCTGGAACGGATCTATTTAAATTCCTTCATCAAGAAACACCTGAACGCCATTGAGCGGCTTTTTGGAATGCTGTATGAAAAATACTTGCACGACGTTGAGAAGGGAAATCGCGATTCCGTCATATTTTCGGGGTTTCTGAAAGATATGGCGCCGGAATACCTGGAACGGCACTGCAAGGAAGAAATTGTCAGGGATTGCATCTCGGGCATGACGGATCGGTATTTTCTCCGACAGTGCCCGGAAGAACTCAGACCGACGCCGAACAGAGATCTTCCTGCAGGAGTTCGACATGCATGAACCGAGAACTTACCGGCTTGCGGCAAGGAGCGGCCGCTGGATCGGTTTCGAAGTACATGCGCAGGAGACCGATCTTTTCATCCAGGCGCATCAGAATCTGGAAAAAATCGGCCGGGAACTGGCGCTTGGCTGCCGCGGTTTTATAGAATCTTATATAGCGGGTTGTCCTGAATTTTTGCATGCCCTTGAGCCATGGAAGGTTCAGGGACCCGCTCCGGAAATCGTTCGGACCATGGCATGGGCCGGCCGGATGGCCGGAGTCGGCCCCATGGCCGCTGTGGCCGGCGCCATAGCCGAATGCGTAGGGGCGGGGCTGCGGGCTTTCAGTCCGGAAGTAGTGGTTGAAAATGGAGGGGATATCTTTTTGAAGGTGAACGAACCGGTTGTGATCGGTATTTTTGCCGGGAATTCTCCTCTGAGCATGAAGACGGGCATCCGCCTGCAAGGCCGGGACAATTCGTTCGGGGTATGCACATCATCCGCAACGGTAGGACATTCCTTGAGTTTCGGCAAAGCGGATGCGGTATGTGTGATCTCCCGCAGCTGTGCACTGGCGGATGCCGCGGCAACCGCACTGTGCAACCAGGTGCGGTCTTCAAAGGATATTTCAAAAGTCATGGAAACAGGTAAAAATATTCAGGGCATAGAAGGCATCGTTGTTGTTGTTGGAAAGGATATCGGATTCTGGGGAAATCTCGAGGTGGTGCCGCTGGCAGGAAAAAAAGGTTGAGTTTTAGCTGCAAAAAGGGTAACTGAAAGGATTTGGAATCCTGTATTCATGCAAATTCTTTGATAATGGGAATATCCGGCATGCAAACCCTATGGGCGCCATGGCGAATCGAATATATACTCGGTGAAAAGGAGCAGGGTTGCGTTTTTTGCAGATCTTTCCTGGAGGAGAACGCGCTCACCCTTTTTAAAGGGAAAACCAGCATGGTTTTAATGAACAAGTTTCCTTACATCAACGGCCATCTGCTGGTCGCTCCCGTTCGGCACACATCCGGGCTTGATCAGCTTGACCGTGAGGAACTTGCCGATTTGATGGCCCTGGTCAGAGAATCCACAAGCATTCTGAAGCGGACGATCCATCCGGATGGTTTCAATGTGGGGCTGAATTTGGGTAAAGTTGCCGGCGCCGGCATTGAGGAACATCTTCATTGCCATATTGTTCCACGCTGGTTCGGCGATACCAATTTCATGACGGTTCTGGCCGATGTCCGCGTCATACCGGAACATGTACAGGCGACCCGTGACAAATTAAAGCCCTTCTTCGATAAACTTGATTTAACAAGCTTAATTTAGGGAGAAATAATATGAAGAAAGTGAAGATCGGTCTGTTGGTGATTATCTTGGCATTCATCGCGCTGTTTATTTACCAGAATCAGGAATATTTTTTGTCGCAACCGAGTTTCAATCTGAATCTTAAGTTTGTCTCCTACAGCTTTCCAGGCGTTTACAATGCAGTTCTGGTATTGAGCTTCTTTGTCTTGGGATTTCTGATCGCCTATATTTCCAGTCTGGCCGTTCGCTTCAAGGCAAGAAAGGAAATACGCAATCTCAACGGCGCGGTGGATGCAAATATGCAGAAGATATCTTTTCTGCAAAACGAGCTGGATTCCTACAAAGGACGCGCACCTGCGGCCGGCGCCACACAGACTGACGCGCAAAACGCCGGTTGATGCGTTTTACGAAAAACGGATTTCAAATTTTCAAGCACTTTGTCCTGCATAGGCAAAAGGCATTCGCCTTTTGCCTATGCGCGTTTTCTGAAACAGCCGGATCTTCCGGCTGTCCTTAAACAGATGCTATTAGACTGATGAGTTCTTCAACCGCAACTCCCATGATGCGTCAGTACCTTTCGGTCAAGGAAATGCACCCCGATGCCCTGCTGTTTTACCGGATGGGAGATTTCTATGAAATGTTTTTTCAGGACGCCGAACTGGCATCGCGAGCGCTTGAGATCACATTAACATCGCGCAACAAAAACGACGCTTCTCCGATTCCCATGTGCGGTGTGCCGGTCCGGGCCGTCCAGGGTTATATCGCCCGGCTTATTGAACTGGGATTCAAGGTGGCCATCTGCGACCAGGTTGAAGACCCTTCGACGGCCAAAGGTCTTGTAAAAAGAGAGGTGTCAAGGGTCATCACTCCGGGCATGATCATCGAAAACGAGCTGCTTGACGCCAGATCCAACAACTACATTCTGGCATTGCACTGTGATCGCGAGAAAACCGGACTTTCCTGCCTGGATATTTCAACGGGCGCATTCCGGCTGGTTGAATCCAAAGATTCCTACATGATTCTCGACGAGGCGCTGAGAATATCTCCCAGAGAGGTGCTGCTTCCCGAGACTTTCCGTAACGATGCCTCCCGTGCTCCTCTGATCAGCAAATTCGATGGCCGGGCCGTTACTTTTATTGAAGACCGGGCCTTTGATTATGCCGATGCCCGCGGACGGCTGATTGCGCAATTTAAAACCCGATCCCTTGAAGGATTCGGATGCGAGGATATGCGGCAGGGAGTGTGCGCGGCAGGAGCGCTTCTGCATTATGTTCAGGAGACTCAGAAACAGGCGGTCGGTCATTTTGCCGGCATTGAAACCTATAGTCTGGACAGTTGTCTGCTGGTCGATGATCTGTCGTGCAGGAATCTTGAGCTGTTAAAAAATATCCGGAACGGAACCCGGCAGGGCGCCCTGATCGAGGTAATGGACAAAACGCGTACCGCCATGGGCAGCCGGATGATGCGCCAATGGCTCCGGTATCCCCTTCTGGATACAGAGGCTATCAGAACCCGGCAGGATGCTGTGCAGGAAGCCAGGGAAAAATCCAGAATCCGCAAGGAAATTCAGGAAATTCTTCGATCGGTTTATGACCTTGAGCGCCTGGGGAGCAGAATCGTGATGGGACACGGCAACGCCAGGGATCTTCTGGCGATTAAGCAATCCCTTGAAATGGCGTTTCCAATCCTGATTCAGCTTGAATCCTTTCGATGCCCGCTGTTTTCCATCGAAGAAGACCCCGGCCCCCTGGCGGCGCTGGTCGAAAAAATAGAGAAGTCCATCCGCGATGATGCACCGCCCGTACTTCACGAAGGCGGAATCATCAAGCCGGGTTTCAACGCGCAACTCGATGAGCTCATTGAAATCAGCACCGGCGGCAAGCGCTGGCTCATCGAATTTGAGGCCAGGGAAAAGAAGGCGACGGGAATCAATTCCCTGAAAGTCCGATACAACAAGGTGTTCGGGTATTACATTGAAATTCCGAAAGCCAGAATTCAAGAAACGCCGGCTCATTACGTACGAAAGCAGACCCTGGTCAATGCGGAACGGTATATCACCGATGAGCTGAAAACCTACGAGGCCAATGTGCTGGGCGCCGAAGAACGGCGATCGGCGCTTGAATATGAGATCTTTGATGAAATACGCCAGGCGGCGATCGCAGAGAATCCGAGGATTCAAAAGATTGCACGGTTTGTGGCCAGGCTCGATTGTCTGTCGGCCCTGTCGGAGATCGCCGAAACAAACCACTATTGCCGACCGGAAATCAACACGGACGGCCGCATCGAGATCGAGCAGGGCCGGCATCCGGTGATCGAACAGATGATGCGCGGCGAACGCTACGTGCCCAACGATATCCGGCTTGATATGAAAGGCAACCAGGTTCTGGTAATAACGGGACCCAACATGGCCGGCAAATCAACGGTGCTGCGTCAGACGGCTCTGACGGTCATCATGGCCCAGATGGGCTCCTTTGTTCCGGCGGAAAAGGCATCCATCTGCATCACCGATCGGATTTTTACCCGTGTCGGCGCCCTGGACAACCTTTCCCAGGGGCAAAGCACCTTTATGGTGGAAATGGAGGAAACAGCCCGGATACTGCACAATGCCACAAAAGACAGCCTGGTGATTCTGGATGAAATCGGGCGGGGAACCAGCACTTTTGACGGATTGAGCATTGCCTGGGCCGTAGTGGAATACCTGCATGACCTGAAATCCAAAGGCGTCAAAACCCTTTTTGCCACGCATTACCACGAACTGACGGATCTATCCTTGACAAAGGCCAGGGTGAAAAATTACAACATAGCCGTCAAGGAGTGGAATGAGGAGATTATTTTCCTGCGCAAACTGGTCGAAGGGGGCACAAACCGCAGCTACGGCATTCAGGTAGCGCGCCTGGCCGGCATTCCCGATACTGTGATTGAGAGGGCCAAGCGGATTCTGGCCGATATAGAAGATGGAAAGAAACCGCCTCTTTGCGGTCGCCTCGATGCTGTTGCCGAAGCAGACGCGGCCCAGAAACCCGTTCAGCTGGCTTTGTTCCGGAATCCTTCGAATCGGATTGTGGCCAAGCTGATAGAATTGGACATATCCAGAATGACGCCTCTGGAAGCACTGAACTGTCTGAGCGAACTGCAGGAAAAGACAAAGTCCATACCGGTATAACTTATGGTTTTCATCTGCGATCATAAACAACAATGGGATAGACCATCTGCTTTTCTAAAAGCTGGAATCAAATTCGCCGTCTGTCTGGTTCTGGCTTTTGCGCTGTCCGGCATTCTGAATGGAGGTGAATGCCTCGCTCAGGATCCTAAAGACCTCTATATGAAAGCCGATCTCGCTTATCGAAAAATGGTCGCAGATCCATCCAAAAGACAATATCGGCAAAACTGGAAAGCATGCATCGAACAGTTTCAGCGGGTGTATCACAACGATCCATCGGGTCCATGGGCTGCAGCGGGCTTATATATGTCCGGGAAACTTTTTCTGGAGCTGAACCGATACTCGGGGCTGAAGGCGGATGAAAAGGAGGCGGCGGATATTTTCAGCCGTATCGTAAAACGTTTTCCAAAAAGCCGCTATTGCGCAAAAGCTCAGGCTGAACTGGACAATCTTTCCGTCAGCCGGACCAAGGAACCGGTTAAAACTGAAAAAGCACATAAGCCCGCTTTGGTGCAGAAACCTGAAAACGATGTGAAGGATACTGCGGTTCCGGGTGCGGCTGTTGTGGAAGATCTGCGGTTCTGGTCGAACCCGAACTACACCCGGATTGTCGTCAATGCGGATAATGAGACAACCTTCACGCATCACATTCTAAAAAAAGATCCTTCGATCGGCAAGCCCCCGCGGCTTTATGTAGACATGGCCAACAGCCGTCTGCGCAAGGATATGAAAACAAACATTCCGATCAACGACGATCTGCTCAGCAATGTACGAGCCGGACAGTATACCCTGGATTCGGTTCGAGTGGTTGTGGACATCAAATCATTTCGAAGCTATAAGATTTTCTCTCTGAAAAATCCTTTCAGAATTGTTATCGATGTCTGGGGAGAAGAACGGCAAACCGCTTCAGAATCCCCTGCCCAACCAATCGCGCCCGGTTCGAAAGGCAAACTTTCTCCAGGCGCTCTGGCCAAGCAACTGGCGCTCGGGGTCAGCCGCATCGTAATCGATCCAGGACATGGCGGAAAGGATTTTGGAGCTCCCGGGCATGCCAAAGGCGTTCACGAAAAGGATATTACGCTGCAAATCGCCCGGCGTCTGGCTAAAAAAATTGAAAAGGAGCTTGGCTGTGAGGTGATTCTGACGCGAAACAGCGACCGGTATCTGACCCTGGAGGAAAGAACCGCGATCGCCAACACCAAAAATGCGGATCTCTTTATTTCAATTCATACCAATGCAGCCAAGAACAGAAACGCCAACGGCATCGAGACCTACTTTTTAAATCTTGCCACAGATGATGACGCCATCCTGGTGGCAGCGCGGGAGAATGCCACTTCAACCAAAAATATAAGCGATCTGCAGTCCATCCTCAATGATCTGATGTACAATGCCAAGGTCAATGAATCGAGCCGCATGGCGGGACATGTTCAGGAGTCCTTGATCAGCCGGATGCGAAGCGCTTATCCGGACATCCGCAATAAAGGGGTAAAACAGGCGCCTTTCTATGTTCTTCTGGGAGCGCAGATGCCCTCGATCCTCGTGGAGACTTCATTTATCAGCAATCCTAAGGAATGTCGAAGACTCACCGATGGAAAGTATCAGGATCGCTTGTGCGAAGGTATTTTCAAGGGCATTCGAAAATATATAATCGAGCTGAATCCCACTGCGTATTCAGTGAATCATGGCGAGGATTCCAAGGGATAAGGCGCCGTATTTTTTTGTTGACAGGATGTTGCTCAATTTTTTATAGGAAATGAAAAATACCGCCGAAAAGCCGGTAATCTTCAGGCATTGAATTGGGGGGCCTCGGAATGCAGTTATTGTTCCGCCTCAGTTTTTTGGGGCTTTATGGAAGACTTTCTTTTTTTCGAAAGTCTATCCATGGGCTGAATCCGTAAGGCGGGAAACAAAAAGTCGGAACTAAAACCATGGGTGGACGGAAAGAATCTCAACCCATGGTTTTGTTGTTTTCTGGGCCGTGGGTTTTAACCCGCGGCCTTTTTCATTAAAATGTATTGGCATGGGACCGGATTTCTGGTACCCCACAGATAACATGAAGGATTTAGCAAAGGAGCAGGCCATGATATACGACATCAGGCATGAAACCATGCCGAGAGAAGACTTGGAATCGCTTCAACTGCGTCGGCTTCAGGCGTCTTTGGAGCGGGCCTATGCAATGGTTCCGTTTTACAGAAAGCGCTTTCAGGAGGCGGGGATTACGCCCGGACAAATTCGATCACTGGCGGACCTGAAAAACGTTCCATTTACGACCAAGCAGGACTTGCGGGACAATTACCCTTTTGGCATGTTTGCCGTTCCCATGGATATGGTGGTGCGCATCCATGCGTCTTCCGGCACAACGGGCAAACCGACGGTGGTCGGGTATACGGCACGCGATATTGAGATGTGGGCCGAACTCATGGCCCGGTCTCTGGCAGCCGGCGGCGCCAACCGCGGGGATATCGTTCACAATGCATACGGATACGGACTTTTCACCGGCGGCCTGGGCGCTCATTACGGGGCCGAGAAGCTCGGTGCATCGGTGATTCCGGTTTCCGGCGGAAACACCAAGCGACAAGTCCTGATCATGAAGGACTTCAAGCCCACCATATTGACGTGCACGCCTTCCTACGCCCTTCACCTGGCCGAAGCCGCGGAAGAAATGGGGGTTTCTTTTGCAGACCTTCACTTCAAAGCCGGCGTTTTCGGGGCCGAACCCTGGTCTGAAAAAATGCGCGAGGAAATCGAACGCAAGCTGCATCTGTCCGCTGTCGACATTTACGGACTGAGCGAGGTGATCGGGCCCGGTGTGTCCGTTGAATGTCATCAGGCCAAAAAAGGGCTGCATGTTTTCGAGGATCATTTTATTCCTGAAATCATAGATCCGAATACCGGAAAATCACTCCCCTACGGAGAGACCGGAGAACTGGTGTTCACCTCGATCACCAAAGAGGCGTTTCCCGTGATCCGGTACCGGACCCGGGATATCACCTCTCTGAATTGCGAGCCGTGCATCTGCGGCAGAACGCTGGTGCGAATGAACAAGGTCAGCGGCCGTACGGATGACATGCTCATCATCCGGGGCGTCAATGTATTTCCTTCCCAGATCGAAAGCGTTTTAATGGAAATCCATGAGGTGGAACCGCATTATCAGCTGGTTGTGGACAGAGAGGACAATCTGGACGTGCTGACGGTCAAGGTGGAGGTCGGAGAAAAGCTTTTTTCCGACAAGGTCAAAAAGCTTCAGGAGATTGAGCGCAGGATTCAGAAGCATATCAAGGATTATCTTGGCGTGTCCGCCAAAGTGAAACTCGTCGAACCCAAGAGCATTCAGAGGAGCGAGGGCAAGGCGGTTCGCGTAATCGATAACCGGAAAATATAGGAGGCCTGCTTCATCGGCGTCCCATAACCCACAGGGAGGTTGAACATGAAAGTCCAGCAGATTTCGGTTTTTCTTGAAAATAAATCCGGGCGTCTGGCCGAAGTGGCATCCATTCTGGCTGATGCCGATGTGAACATTCGGGCGCTAGCACTGGCTGACACCAGCGATTTCGGGGTCCTGCGGTTGATTGTCAATGATACGGTCAAGGCTGAGAAGGTGCTCAAGAGCCGGGGGTTTTCCGTGGGAAAAACCGATGTGGTGGCTGCGGAAGTGGAAGACCGTCCCGGAGGACTGTACAAAATATTGTCGCTGCTGGGGCGTTCCGGGCTTAACGTCGAATATATGTATGCATTCGTCCAGCAGCGTCAGAAGAATGCGGTGATGATATTCCGGTTTGACAATATCGATGAGGCAGTCAAACTTTTGCTGCATAACGGCGTGAAAGTGCTCAACGGACAGGAGCTATACGCCCTGTAAAAGTTTTTTGGACAAAATTCTTCCGTTTTTGATAAAATTTTGAATGAACGTGTGTTCTTGTGTGAAGAATTTCAGCTAATAGTTTGACATTTTTGAGATAATTAGATTATATTTTTAAAAATTATGTTTTCGGGTTAATTATGACCGAGCAAAAAATGCTGCTCAAGCGAATATGGGGAATAGTTCTGGTGATGGCCGGAATCGGCGTATTCTTCCGTATTCCCCAGGTGATGCCTCGTCTTGAGTCCATGCAGAATCTGTCTTCGGCTCTGGGATTCATCAAGTTCAGTTTTTATCTGCTCGGCGCGCTCCTCATCGGCGGAGGCGTGCAAAGAATCCGCGGCAGCCTGCAGAAAAAATCGGACCCGACCGAAGAAACTCAAAAATCAAATGAAAAATAGCGGTAAAGAATATGCTGATTAATTCCGTTTCAAACAACGCAAATCCGGCGGACGTCCAGAACCTCAAATCCGAGGTGGAATACCGTGCCCGGCTTCAGGAAATCGGGAATAAAATTTATGCGGCCTCTAATCTCGATGAGATTCTTGTGGATCTCAAATACGATATTACGGGGCTGTTTAATGCCGAACGGCTGACCATTTATGTGGTCGACGGGATCAAGCGGGAGATGGTGTCCCGATTCAAATCAGGAAACGAGATCGAAGAAATCCGTCTCCCTATTTCTTCAGAGAGCATTGCCGGGTATGCGACTCAGAAGAACAAACTGGTCAATATCAAAAACGTCAACGATCAAGAAGAGCTGGCAGGCATTGATCCGGAATTAAAATTCGACAGCCGATGGGACAGCATGACAGGATTTTCGACCCGGCAGGTCCTGGCTGTTCCAATAACCTTCAAACGATTTCTGCTCGGCACGGTTCAACTGATCAACCAGAAAGAAGGAGATTGTTTTACCGAGGAAGACGAGCGGGCCGTAGTTGAACTGGCCAAAATTCTGGCGCTCGCCCTTTACAACCAGAAACGTCTGGCCAAGGATCGAACCAGCAAATTCGACTATTTGCTTCAAAACCACAATATCACTCAGAAGGAGCTGAGTCGGGCGATAGCCGATGCCCGCCAGAACAAGGCCTCGGTCGAAGACGTCCTGATGAAGGATTATAAGATTTCCAAACAGGACATCGGAAAGTCGCTGAGCAGCTACTACAAGGTTCCGTTCATCGAGTTTCATTCCAATATTACTATTCCCGGGGAGTTGCTGGTCGGCCTGAAGGCTTCCTTCATGCGCAACAATTTCTGGGTTCCTCTGCGGTACGACGAAGAAGACGGCAAGGTGGTCATCGCCATCGCCGACCCGAATGATCTTCAGAAGATCGATGAAATCAAGGCGCTTTTTCCAGGAAGGCAGTTGAAATTCTGCGTAGGGTTGAAAAAAGATGTTCTCGATATTATCAACTTTTTTACCCACGACGAAAAAGAGATCGCCGCCATTGACGATATTCTTCTGCAGCTTCAGGAAGAAGCCATCGAAATCGCAGATGAAGAGCGGATGGTCGATGAACAGGACAGCGCCGTGGTGCAGCTCGTCAACAAGATCATTCTGGACGCCGCCGCACGCGGGGCTTCTGATATTCATATCGAACCCTTTCCTGGAAAGGAAAATACCCAGGTCCGCATCCGCGTGGATGGAAACTGCACCATATATCAGACCATTCCTTACAGTTATAAAAACGCCGTCATATCGCGCATTAAAATCATGGCGGATCTGGATATCGCCGAACGGCGGAAACCTCAGGACGGCAAGATCAAATTCAAAAAGTACGGCGGGAAGGATTTCGAGCTTCGCGTGGCCACCATTCCCACCCAGGGCGGCCTGGAAGACGTGGTCATGCGTATCCTGGCGGCCGGAGAGCCTATTCCGCTTGAAAAAATGGGTTTTTCAAAGAAGAATTACGAAAACTTTCTCTCCGCCATCGGCAAGCCGTATGGGATTATCTTTGTCTGCGGCCCCACAGGTTCGGGTAAAACCACGACCCTGCACTCCGCCCTGGCGCATATCAACAAGGTGGAAACCAAAATCTGGACGGCGGAAGATCCCGTGGAGATCACGCAAAAAGGGCTGCGTCAGGTGCAGGTTCAGCCCAGAATCGGGTTTGATTTTGCCGCCGCCATGCGCGCTTTTCTGCGGGCCGATCCGGACGTGATCATGGTCGGCGAAATGCGGGACCGGGAAACCACGCACATCGGCATCGAAGCGTCCCTGACCGGACACCTGGTCTTTTCCACCCTGCACACCAACAGCGCTCCGGAAAGCATCACCCGGCTGCTGGATATGGGGATGGATCCGTTTAATTTTGCCGATGCGGTATTGTGCATTCTGGCTCAGCGCCTGGTCCTGACCCTTTGTAAGAAATGTAAAGAAGCCTATCACCCCTCGCGTGAGGAATATGATGAACTGGTGCGCGAATACGGCGGCCAGGAAATTTTTGACAAGAATTTCGGCATTGCTTATACCGACGATCTGAAGCTGCATCGCCCGAAAGGGTGCGAGGACTGCAACCAGTCCGGATATCGGGGCCGAATGGGCATCCACGAACTTCTGATGGGAACCGATGCCGTCAAGAAGCTCATTCAGACCAGTTCGCCGATGGAACAGATCCGGCAGCAAGCCATCGCCGACGGCATGACCACTTTACGGCAGGACGGCGTCGAGAAGATTTTTGCCGGAAGCTGCGATCTGATGCAGGTCAGGAAGGTGACCATCAAATAGGCCCGCGCTGTCAGGGCGAGGCCTCTTTCATGGCTGCTGAAAACCGCTTAAGCTGATTTTCATAATAAGATCGATTCTCACCGGCGATTGCCAGGGCCTGCCTTCCGGCCTCGATTGCCTCGACCAATCTTCCGTTCACAAAATAGCTTTCGGCCAGCGTATCCAGAATATGAGCTGACGGTTTTAATGCGACGGCTTTACGAGAAAGCGACAGCGCCGTTTCTGAATCCCGGTAAGTTTTATCTTCGCATGTGGCCAGCAGCCAGGCCAGGTTGTTGAGCGTTTCCGGGTTTTCAGGGTTCAGCGTCAAGGAACGGTCATAGGCGGAAATCGCTCCAGCATAGTTTTTGGCTTCAAAGTAAAGATTCCCCAGGGCGGCATGAAGTTCGGCATCGTCCGGTGTTTTTTCAATCTCTCGAATCAGAATCGACTCAAAAAATTTGACATTTAACGCTTTCCCAGCCTGGCCGAAATTCAGATGATAACCCGCTGCTCCGGCGATGACCAGTGCGGTCAGATATATAACGATTCCCTTCCTGACCTTTCGGTCGTGATCCGTCACCCACCTTCGGTCTGCTTCGCATTGCTCCATATACCGGATTCGCTGAGAGATGCTGAAGTGGTGCCAGTTGGGTTTGTCCGGGGAGAGTCCGGAAGTGACGGCGATTTTTTTGAGAGCTTCGATCAGAGGACGGCCTGTATCCAGTATCCGGAAGACATAGCAGTCGGCCTGCCGTTCGAAGTTTCTCATGAAGAATCCGAAAATGAACCGGAAATACACGATAAACATGAAGATCAGCGTCAGGCTGAACACGGCTGATCCGGCGGCAGTCTGGGTAACGCCGGTTAAATCGATCAACAGGCTCAGCGGGCTCAGATACAGCAGAGCAAACACGATCAGATCGAACAGCGCGTAGGATATCAGCAGATAACCGGCAAAAAATACCAGGTAGAACACCAGGTGCTTTTGCTTGACGTGACCGATTTCATGGGAGATGACCGCATCAACTTCCGCCGGTGAAAGATAATACAGCATCGCATCGGTGACCAGAATATAGCGGAACTGCCGTACCAGCCCCATGACCGCGGCGGTGATCATCTTTCCGCCGAAAATCGGCCACCGAAGAATCTGGGCATACCGAACGCCGGCGACCCTGCAGAGCATTTCAATGCGGGATCGAGCGGAACCGGGCTCCAGAGGGGTGCATTTCCAGAATTTTTGAATCAGAGCCGGGCCGGTGATGGCCACAAAAAACAGGAAAATCAAAAAATAGACGACCTCCCCCTCGGTGGTCGCCAGAAACCGCTTGAGTCCTTCAAAGGGAAGCAGTTGAATCACATCCATGACCCCGGATAAAATCAGCCAGGGGATCAGGATCGGCACGGAAAACAAGATATTGGAACCGACATAAGCCTGAAGGCTCATGTCGGTTTTGTAGATTTTCCGGTAAGCCGGATAGGCCAGAGCCCAGGCCATGGAGAGATAAGCGATAAAAAGGCCCATGAAAACGATCCCTTCAAGGGTGGGCACGATTGCGAACAAAGAAAATTGTGCAGAAAATTCCCGCAGGTTCAGTGCGTAAATATCCAGGGCAAAGACGGCCAGAGCCATGATCGAGCAGCGGGTCATGGCGGCTGAAAATCGACTGTCCAGCGTGGAAAGGGGCTCCTGATCGCATCTTTGCTCGATCCGGCGAAACTGAATATGGGCTAAAGCGGCAAATGCAAGCGCGAAGACACCGGTCAAAAACAACGCAAAACCAAAGCCTTCGGACGGCGCTTCAGATGGCAGGCGGGCATCATAAATCAGAAGCGCCAGTATCAGATAGATGAAGTTGGCAAACATCGACGGCCTTTTTTTGAGGCGTTGCTATGGTAATGGTTTGTAAAAACGCTGTTTTTCGCTGTATATGCATCCGCAGTAGGGCTGACGGTACATGTTGAGTTCCTTGGATTTTTCGATGCCGATTTTCCATCCTTCCCGGAAATCATGATAGTAAAAGGGCACGCCTGCGGCTTTGGCCTCTGATTCGCCGATCTGCCGAATCAGATCGTGCTGCTGAAATTTGCTGTAAAGCAGAGTGGTTGAAAATGCATCGAACCTGCCCCGCTTTGCCAGAAGCGCCGTAGTTTTCAGACGGTCATGATAGCAGTAGCGGCACCGTTCCGATTCTCTGAATACGACGTTTTGAAGAAAGCCTTCCATATCGTAGCCCTTCTGGTAAATCACCCGAAGGTCCGTGTCCTGGGCGTAGCTTTTCAGGGTCTGCTCCCGCCTGAGACATTCCGTAAACGGGTGAATGTTGCGGCGGTAAAAAAAGCCCATGACCGAGATGCTGTTTTCGCGCAGAAACGCCAGCGGATAAACAGCGCAGGGAGCACAGCAGATATGCAGCAGCAGTTTCATGCCCTTTCTCCGAAAATGGCCGTCCCGATGCGGACCAGCGTGGCGCCTTCGGAAATTGCGACTTCAAAATCACCGGTCATTCCCATGGAAAGCTCATGCATGTCAACATGCTTGATATGCTGGTTGCGGATGTAATCTCGAAGACTGCGAAGCGCCGCAAAATACGGCCGGACTTTTTCAGGATCATCGAAAAAAGGAGGAATGGCCATCAGGCCTCTGATGGACAAATGACTGAATTGACTGATCTGTCTGACAAGTTCAGGAGCATCGTCAGGATCGACGCCGGATTTTGAAGCCTCTCTTGCGATGTTGACCTGAATGAGAATATCTTGTTTTTTTGAGATTCTTTCGGCCTGCCGGTCCAGTTCCGCGGCGAGCCTCAGCGATCCCACCGTATGGATCAGGTCGAACATTTTGACCGCAAAACGCGCCTTGTTGGTCTGAAGATGTCCGATAAAATGCCAGATCAGGCCGAAATCGGCAAGCGTCTCATATTTTTCAAGGGCCTCCTGAATGTAATTTTCACCGAAAATCAATGCACCGGCCATGGCTGCCTCTTTGATCCGCTCTGCCGAATGGGTTTTGCCGACGGTCACCAGGCGGACCCCGTCCGGATTCCGCCCGCAGGCCAGCGCCGAAGCACTGATGCGCTGAGCGACTCGGTGAAAATTATCCGCAATGCTCATCTATTTAATCCTGCCGGCTCTGAGGGCAACCGCCTTTTCGCGGATGAGAAATTCAACCACCTCGCATACCGGAAGCCCGACCACGTTGGTATAAGAACCATGAATGCTTTTGACCAGAAAGGTACCCAGGCCCTGAATTGCGTAGGCGCCGGCCTTGTCAAAGGGCTCCCGCGTATCTACATACCATTGGATTTCTTCTTCGCTCAGGGTTTTAAATAACACGTCCGTGCTTACGGTTTCGGAATGGATCCGATCTCTCGCCCGGCAACAGATCGCATATCCGGTCAGCACCCGGTGGGTCCGGCCGCTGAGCTGCCGAAGCATTTCGGCGGCCTGCGCTTCTGAGGCCGGTTTTCCCAGAATATTTTTTCCGATAACGACCACGGTGTCGGCGCCGATCACCCAGCTTTCCGGATACTTCCCGGCGATTTCAAGCGCCTTGGCTTCAGCCAGAAGACGGACCAGTTCATCCGGATGGTCGGCGCGAATCCCGCTTTCATCCACGGCGCTGGGAATGACGGAAAACGACAACCCGGCCTTTCTGAGCAGATATTTTCGCCTCGGAGACCGGGAAGCCAGAATCAATGAGGGTTCATCGGTTTGATTTTGCATTGAATTCCCATACCAGATGCCGTAAGCTTTGACAAGCACTGGATCTGTTTAAGCACGGCCGCAGGTCTTTTCTCCGTCATTTGTGTGAAAAACGCAAAGGATCAACACCGATGAAAGAATTCTGGATTCTGGGAGCAGGCCGTTTCGGTAAAAAGGCGGTTCGAGACCTGACCGGCAGATATCCGGGTTGCCGGATTCTGGTGGTGGATCAGGACCGGGCCAGCCTTGAAGCCCTGAAAGCGCATCGCATTCGGGTGGTAAAAGCGGACGCGGTTTCCTGGTTGGCGGACAACCTGAGGTCGGACCGGCCGGACTGGATCGTGCCGATGGTGCCCGTACACGTGGCTTATGAATGGCTTAAAATCAAGGTTCTGAAGAGCCATGAACTGATTCCGGCCGCGGTTCCTCCGGATGTATTCCACAAAATGCCGCATCCGATGCCGTCGGGAGACGATTGCCTTTTTATGAGTCATGCGGATTTCATCTGCCCGGACAACTGTCCGGAGCCAAGGAATCACTGCACGGTTACCGGAAAGCCCCGGACAGCGCTGTTTGATCTGCTTCAAACCCTTGCTTCCGGAAACTTTCAGTGCATTGTGCTGCGAAGCCGCCAGCTTGCGCCCGGCGTCGGGGGCTTTCGCCCTGTTTCGCTTCTTAACGTCATGGAAAAGGCCATCGCTTCAGACGGCCCGATTCTGCTGAGCACGGTCTGCCGGTGCCATGGCGTGATGCATGCGTTTTACCTTCGGAAGCGGTTGGGCAAATCTTGACATTTTCTTCCGTACTGGATAAAAG